>Ga0137308_100691_pt1 | contig 48048 bp, 44 predicted proteins | sample Inofrocosms_June_FD_97181 | JGI IMG/M metagenome (GOLD analysis project Ga0137308, IMG submission 97181) | Mouse cecal microbial communities from Vienna, Austria - N-Acetylneuraminic and N-Acetylglucosamine D2O microcosms_June | ecosystem: Host-associated > Mammals > Digestive system > Large...
GGGGAAGTGTGCCCACAACAGGAGAAATCGGCCACGTTGGGCGTTTGTGGGCCAATCCACCGAGAACCACCGATTCGGATGAAATGGTACGGGGTTCGGGGTTCCGGGACGGGGAAACGCCCACCGTTTCGGTGGGGCAAGCATCGCGTCCGGCTATACGCCGTGCCGCACTCGCCGGGGCAAAGCCCCGGCACCCCCCTGCCCCTGAAGGGGAGAAAGGAGCGAAATGCAGAAGAAAAAAACGGCGATCATCACAGCCAGGATGACGCCGGAGGATAAACAGAAAATTGAACAGAGAGCAACCAACGCCGGGATGACCGTCACGGACTACCTGACCACCTGTGCCCTCGGGAAGAAGATCGTCCAGGTGGATGGGCTGGACAAGATTCTCACAGAACTGAAGGCCCAAGGCCGGAACCTCAATCAGCTGACCGTCCTGGCAAACATGGAGCGGCTGAGTGTCGTGCGGGGAGATGATCTGGCAGACGGCTACGCCGCCCTCTGCGAACAGGTCCACCGCCTCGCACGGGAGGTGCGGTGATGGCGACCTTCACTGCGATCAACTGCAAGCACCAGAGCGGCGGTGCGATGCGGGGGACGCTGGACTACGTGTCTCAGAAAAAGAAAACTCTCTGGGGCGACGCCCAACTGGTGGTAGGTCACAACTGTTTCCCGCAGTCCGCTTACGCCGAAATGCTCACTACAAAGCAGCAGTTCAGGAAAACCAATGGGCGGCAGTTTTACCACTTCGTTCAGTCCTTCGCAGAGAACGATCCGATCACACCGGCAGAAGCTAACGCCATCGGACTGGAGTTGGCCCAGCGGGAGTTCCCAGGCTTCGAGGTAGTGATCGCCACCCATGTGGACACCAACCACATCCACAACCATCTGGTGGTCAACAGCGTCAGCTGCGTGGATGGCAAGAAGCTCCACCAGAGCGCTGATGACCTGCTGGCCCACCGGCAGGCCAACGACGAAATCTGTCAAGCCCATGGGCTGAACATTCTGGAGCGACCAGAGAAGCAGTCCAGGATGAAGCGGATGAAGCCCGGTGAGTATCAGGCCGGTCTCTACGCTGACAGCTGGAAACTGGATCTGATCCAGACTATCAATGACGTGCTGGAGTACGCCAGGAGTCTAGATGAATTCGTCGAGGGCATGGAGCGCGAGGGCTATCAGGTCACTTGGACTGAGAACCGGAAGCACATCACCTACACCTGCCCCAATGGCCGCAGGTGTAGGGACAATAGCCTTCACGACGAGACATTCCTCAAGGAAAATATGGAAGCCCTCTTCGTCTACCGGCAAATAGTTGGCTTCCGGGGTGAGTATTCTGAGCCAGAGATTGGTTGGATCGGTGAAGCCAGTCAGGGACTGCTCCGGCTGGGAAAGCAGTTAGAGCAGGACGCAGACCTGCCGCCTCTCCCAGCGCCGCCGGTCTGGACAGACAGCAAGCTGCGCCGCCGAGAGGCGTTGATAAAGCTGGCCCATGGTCAGAAACTGAGCCAGGACAGCCACAACCAAAGTCAGGGCATGATGGGCTATTGAGAAAGGAGCAATATGAGAACAGAATTTGAAGAATACATCAGCACTGGGATGCTGGGAACATATCGCCCGGAAACTGCCGTAGTCAGACAACTGGATGACGGCAGCGTGGACACCGTCTTCACCGACACCGCGCAGACAGATTCCACCTGGGACCGGAAGATGCTGATCGAAGGTAGAGTATTCCACGTCACCTCTGTTTTTGCCGGGGAACCGTCAGCAACGCCTACTGAAAAGTTGCTGGCGCTCATCGACACAGAGATGGCAAAAGAATCCCACTCCGCCTGATATTTCAGTGGACTTTCGCAAGCCGGTGCGGTATAGTGTCAGTTACCGTACCGGCTTGCCCCATGTGCAAAGGAGGTAAAAATGGCAAGCCAAAAATTCAATATTTTATATGGAAGGCTCAGTCAGGAGGATGACCGGGCCGGCGATTCAAACAGCATAGTAAATCAGCGTCTGCTGCTCGAAAGGTACGCTCAGACCAATGGATTCGAGAATACGATCTTCCTTGCGGACGATGGGTACTCAGGTACAAATTTTGATCGGCCTTCTTGGAAAAAGGTGATCGAGATGATTGAGCGGGATGAAGTGGAGACGCTGATCGTCAAAGACATGTCTCGCCTGGGCCGTGAGTATCTGCAGGTGGGCCAGCTGACGGAACTCTACCTGCCAGCGAAGGGCGTCCGGTTCATCGCTATCAATGACGGAGTGGATTCTCTGGTGGAGAGCAGTACCGATTTCAATCCTATCAGGAACTGGGCAAATGAACTCCACGCCAAGGAGTCCAGCAAGAAAGTCCGTGCTGTGAAGAAACTCCAGGCCGAGCGCGGTGAGCGGCTGGGCGGCAGGCCACCTTACGGCTACCGTAAGCGGAGCAATGATACAAAAGAGATCGTTCCGGACGAAGATACCGCCCCGATAGTTCAGAGAATTTTTGAGCTGTGCACTTCCGGCAAGGGACCGAATCAGATCGCCCGTATCCTCACCAATGAGAAAGTGTTGAACCCATCCAATTACTACTACCAGAAGTATGGCACATCCCACAGGCATCTGGATACCACCAGACCCTATAGCTGGAGCGGCAGCACGGTTACTGGAATCTTGGACAACAAAGTCTACCTGGGACATATGCCTGGGCTGCGGAATACGTCCATCTCCTACAAGAACAAAAAGCACATCCTCCGTCCAGAGAGTGAACAGGTTCTGGTGGAGAACACTCACGAAGCACTCGTCACCCAAGAGAGGTGGGATATCGTGCAGACTGTGCGGCAGCATAAGAAACGGACTCCGAAGCAGATGGATGAGCCCAATATGTTCTCTGGATTAGTCTACTGCGCTGACTGTGGAAAGCCGCTGGTGCTGCATCGGGCATCCACCATGAAGAAAACCAAGTACAATTTCCAGTGTTACACCTTCGGCAAACGGGGGAAAGGGAATTGCTCACCCCACCATATCCGAGAGATGGATCTGATGAAGATCGTACTGGATGACATCCGTCGGGTAACGCACTCCGCCAGGACGCAGGAGCGGCAGTTCGCACAGTACATCAATCAGAAAAACAGCGTAGAGCTACGGCGGGAGATGAATGTGCTCCAGAAAGAACTGGACACCATGCGGAAGCGGAATAGTGAACTCTCTCTGCTGTTCAAGCGCCTCTATGAGGATCACGTCCTTGGCCGTGTAACCGCCGAACAGTTCCGAATGCTCTCCAGTGACTACAATGCGGAGCAGAAGGCGTTGGAGGATGCGATCCCTGAGAAAGAGGCACGGCTGGAGAAGCTGAGGGCATCTGCGGCAAATGTGGATACCTTCATTGAGAAAGCGAAGCGCTACACTGCCATTGATGAACTGACACCGGAGCTGCTGCGGCTGTTCATCCAGCGGATTGAGGTTGGGGAGCGGAGCAAGAAATATTCCCGCAGCGCTGCTCAGAGCGTTCGGATTATCTATCGGGATATCGGTTCGATGGATAGGCCCATGGAGCCGAAGGTATTGCAGCCGCATGATACGCCAGAAGTGAGTAATCCAGTTCAGATTCCAGCATAGCAGATCAAAGGCAGAAAAACAATATGGATCGAACAGCAATTCACTGTTCGATCCATATTGCGGGGGGTCTCACTTTGTGTCTCTGTGAACGTATTCAGAACGGTTTGCGGGTCTTGATTTTTGCTAGTTTCTGAAAATACTATTCCCACTCAATCGTCGCCGGGGGCTTGGAGGTGATATCATACACAATCCGATTAATCCCCACCACCTCATTAACGATTCTGGTACTGATCCGGTCGAGCACATCGTAAGGGATCCTAGCCCAATCGGCGGTCATAAAGTCGCTGGTAGTGACAGCCCGGAGGGCAAGGGTATAGTCATACGTCCTGCCGTCGCCCATGACGCCCACGCTGCGGGCATTAGTCAGCACAGCGAAGTACTGTCCGATCCTTCCGTCCAGCCCGGCATTGGCGATCTCCTCCCGGAAGATAGCATCCGCGTCCCGCAGAGTATCCAGCTTCTCCTTTGTAAGCTCCCCAATGACCCGGATCGCCAGCCCTGGCCCTGGGAAAGGCTGACGGCTGACCAGATACTCCGGCAGCCCCAGCTCCCGGCCCAACTGACGGACCTCGTCCTTAAAAAGCATCCGCAGGGGTTCAATGATCTCCCGGAAATCCACATGATCCGGAAGTCCCCCCACATTGTGGTGGCTCTTGATGACCGCGGCGTTCCCGGCGCCGGACTCGATGACATCGGGGTAGATGGTCCCCTGGGCCAGGAAATCCACCGCACCCACCTTTTTTGCCTCCTCCTCGAAGACCCGGATGAACTCCTCGCCGATGATCTTCCGCTTGCGCTCAGGCTCGGTGACACCGGAGAGCTTCTCCAAAAACCGCGTCTCCGCGTCCACCCGGACGAAGTTCATAGCCCAGGGGCGGAATGCCTCCTCCACCTCGCTGCCCTCATTTTTCCGCATAAGGCCGTGGTCCACGAAGACACAGGTGAGCTGTTCCCCCACCGCCTCCGCCAGCAGAGCGGCGCATACAGAGCTGTCCACCCCGCCGGAGAGGGCCAGAAGCACCCGGCCATTCCCCACCTTCTCCCGCACAGCGGCAATGGCAGAGCGCTTATAGTCGTCCATGGTCCAGTCCCCCGCAGCATGGCAGACCTCAAAGAGGAAGTTCCGGATCATCTCCACGCCGTTTTCCGTGTGATTGACCTCCGGGTGGAACTGCACGCCGTAGAACCCCCGCTCCACGTCGGCGATAGCGGCGTTGGGGCAGGCCTTGGAGTGTGCCGCCAGGGCGAAGCCCTCCGGCACCTTCTCCATATAGTCCCCGTGGCTCATCCAGGTGACGCCGCACTCCGGCAGGTCCTTGAAGAGGGGCACAGCGGTGCGGAAGAAGGTCTCCGTCTTGCCGTACTCCCGGGCGCTGTCATCCTGAGCGGGGACCACCCGGCCCCCCAGATGGTAGGCCATCAGCTGACAGCCGTAGCAAATGCCCAGCACCGGCACGCCCAGCGCAAAGATGCCCGGGTCGGCGTGGGGGGCGTCCTCCAGGTAGACGGAGTTGGGCCCGCCGGTGAAGATGAACCCGATGGGGTCCAGTTTTTTCAGCTCCTCCAGGGGGGTGGTATAGGGCTTGACCTCGCAGTACACGCCGCACTCCCGGACCCGCCGGGCAATGAGCTGATTGTACTGTCCGCCGAAATCCAAGACAACGATCATTTGATGTGCCATAAGCAAATCCTTTCTCCGATCAAAATTTCGCGCCCGTCACGCCTCGTCCCGGAAGACGATGCCGTCCTCATCCGCCCGGTCGATGACGGCCAAGGCGTGGTAGGGCACTCCGGCGGCGCGCAGGCGGTCCCCGCCGCCCTGGAAGCCCTTCTCCACGGCGATGCCCACGCCCACCAGCTCTGCCCCCGCCTGGGAGACGATGTCGCACAGACCCCGGACGGCCTCGCCGTTGGCCATGAAGTCGTCGACGATGAGCACCCGGTCCTTGGCGGTCAGCCACTCCCGGCTGAGGATCTGGGTGACCTTGCGCTTGTAGGTGTAGGAGTAGATCTCGCTCTGGTAGAGGCCGCCCTCGATGTTGTCGCTCTTGGCCTTCTTGGCGAAGACCATGGGCACGCCGTACCGGGCGGCGCAGATGGTGGCGAGGGCGATGCCGCTGGCCTCGGCGGTGAGGACCATGGTAATCTCCGACACGTCGAAGAGCCGGGCGAACTCCTCCGCCATGTCCGCCATCAGCCGGGTATCCACCCGGTGGTTGAGAAAGCCGTCTACTTTGATGATGTTTCCCGGCAGGACCTTACCCTCCCGCCGGATGCGGTCTTTGAGCTTCTGCACGGTATGTTCCTCCTCCCGTTCCGTTCCGTTTTCGCCTTGATTGAGCCCATTATGACAGAAAAGGCCCCGGTACGCAACTGGTGATTTGGACAAAAATTGGCGGATTATGCGGACAGCACACAAAAACCGCCGTGCCTTTGCAAAGGCCCTCACATATCCCGCAGGCAGTCCCTGTTCTTCACAAAGTACTCCACCCCGGACCAGATGGTGGCCGCCACGATCACGGCCACGCAGGCGGTGCCCACCACCGGAGGGATGGGCAGGAACATGAGCACGATACAGACCATCGTAGAGGCGGTCTTCACCTTGCCGGACCACCCGGCGGCGATGACCCGGCCCTGGTCGCTGGCCACCATCCGCAGTCCACTGACAGCGAACTCCCGGACGATGACGATGAGGAGCGCCCAGGCGGGCATCTGCCCCTGCTCCACGAACCAGAGCATGGCGGCAGTGACCAGCATCTTGTCCGCCAAGGGGTCTGCGAACTTGCCGAAGTCGGTGATGAGGTTCCGCTTCCGGGCGATCTGACCGTCCAGCATGTCGGTAAGGCTCGCCGCGACAAAGATGGCGAGGGCGATATACTCCGCATAGGGTACGTCCAGGTACAGCACCAGCAGGAAGGGCAGGATCAGGATAATACGCAGAAGGGTCAGCTGATTGGGCAGATTCATAACGATACCTCCTCGAAATCCGGGACCAGCTCCCCGGTGAGCTCCCCGTCCATGGCCCCGGTGATACGGACGCGGACGAATGTCCCCGCCTCCACCGGCCCATCGGCGGTAAAATAGATGCGCCCGTCGATGTCGGGACTCTCGGCATAACTGCGGCCCGCGTTCATCATCGACTGCCCGTCAAAGCCGTCGCAGAGGACCTCGACGGTCTCCCCCTGCATGGCCTCGTTCCACTCGTCCATGATCCGGGACTGGATGTCCACCACCAATTCCGCCCGGCGCTGGGCCTCCTCGGTATCCACCCGGTCCATCTTAGCCGCGGGGGTGCCCTCCTCCGGGGAGTAGGGGAACACCCCCGCCCGGAGCATCCGCTGGTCCCAGAGGAACTGACAGAGCTCCTCGAACTCCGCCTCCCCCTCTCCCGGCAGGCCGGTGATGAGGCTGGTGCGGAGGACCAGGCCGGGGATACGCTCTCGAAGCTTCTCCAGCAGGTCCTCAATGTACGCCTTATCTCCCCGGCGGTTCATGCGGCGGAGGATGGCGTCGTTGCAGTGCTGGAGGGGGATGTCCAGGTATTTGAGGATCTTCGGCTCCCGGGCGATGACGCCGATGAGCCGGTCGTCCATCTGCTCCGGGTACAGATAGTGAAGGCGTATCCAGGGGAAATCCAGCTTGCAGAGCTCTTCCAGGAGGTCCGCCAGGTGGCGCCTGCCGTCCCAGTCGGTGCCGTAGCGGGTGATATCCTGGGCCACCACGATGAGCTCCTTCACCCCCCGCGCCGCCAGGGCCCGGGCCTCTGCCAGGACGCTCTCCATGGGGCGGCTCCGGTACTTCCCCCGGAGTTTGGGGATAATGCAGAAAGCGCACCAGTTGTCACAGCCCTCCGCGATGCGAAGATAGGCGTAGTGCTCCGGGGTGGTGAGCACCCGGCCAAACTCGTCCACCGGGGCATTGATGTCGCCGAAGTACCGGGGGTGTATCCCCTCCATGACCGCCTCCACGGCAAGAACGATGTCCTGGAAGCTCCCGGTGCCCAGGATGCCGTCCACCTCCGGGAGCTCTGTGGGCACGTCCTCGCCGTAGCGCTCGGTCATACAGCCGGAAACGAGAATCTTCCCCAGCTTACCGGCCTCCTTGAGCTTCCCCAGGCGGAGGATGTGCTCGATGGCCTCCTCGCTTGCGCTGGCCAGGAAGCCGCAGGTGTTCACCACCGCCACGTCGGCCCCCTCCGGGGCGTCTTGCAGGATGTGCCCCGCCGCCTGACAGCGGGCCATCATCTGCTCGCAGTTGACCACGTTTTTCGCGCAGCCAAGGGATACGAAATGGATTTTATAGGGCATATATGCCTCCTTGTATCGTTCTTACAGATACCGCCGGACCCCTTTCTTATAGGTCAGGTAGGGTGCGCCGAACATTTTCGCCAGATGCTTCTCCTCCTCCAAAATCTGAAGGTGGATCATGATGGCCACCGCGCCCGCCGCCGCAAACAGCACCGCGCTCCCCAGCGCCAAAGCACTTCCCAGATACAGCAGGTCAAACCCCAGGAAAGCGGGGTTGCGGCTGACGCGGTACACGCCGTCCGTGACCAGCTCGGTCTTCTGCCCCTCGTCGATGCCCGCCCGCCAGGAGTCCTTCAGCGTTCGGAAAGCGGCGATAAAGACGGCAGTCCCTGCCGCCATCAGCACAAGTCCGCAGATGCGCAGGGCCTCCGGGACCGGGACCGGCCCCATATGTCCGCTCCAAAAGCAGGAGAGAAACTGGACTGCACAGGTCAGATAGGTTGTCAGCACCAGCATGATGCCGATCCGGTAGGCCCGGCCGCTCTTTTGGCCCCGGATCATCACATTGGTGGTGATGCCCTGCCGCCGCTGGGACAGCAGTTTCCACAGGTACGCCCCGTAAAAGGCGCACAGCAGGGCAAACGTAGCCCATCGAATCATCCGGCTCACCCCTTCTCCGGCTGGTTCAGCTCCGCGACATAGGCGGCGCTTTTAGCGGTCAGCTCCACCCAGGCGGGGCGGAAGCCGCACCGGATGGCATTGCGCACAGAGCGGATATTCGACCAGGCAGCGCAGTAGAAGGGCACCCGGTCCAGCTTCAAGATCTCCAGGGCCAGACGGCTGGTCAGGGCTGAGGCCACCCCCTGCCGCCGGTAGGCCGGAAGCACGTCCACGCCGATCTGCCACATGGTGTCGCAGTCCGCCGAGCAGGCGGCAAGGCCGATGAGGTCCTCCCCGTCGTAGGCCCCCAGGCCCAGCACGTCCAGGTGCTTGCGGTCCGCGCACAGGGCGTTGGACCACTCCGGCCGGTACAGCTCCCTGAAGTCCTCCGGACCCAGCCAGCGCATCCGGTAGGAGCAGTCCATGGCCCAGAGGTTCTCCACGTCCGGGAGAAAGTACTCCGCCATGAAGCAGACCTTGAGGCCGCGGGGCTCCAGAATATCACTGAGCAGGTGGATGCTGGGGGTCTCAAAGAGCCGGTAGCTGTGCCCGGCCGGGTACAGGTCCAGGTAGCGCCGCACGTCCTCCTCCAACGCCGGGCTGACGGAGGCCACCACGTTGCCGCCGTAGGAGACCAGGTCGCAGTCAAAGGGCAGTTTGAGGTACCTGCGGGCCCCGTCGTTGGCGGCGGAGAAGACCAAGCGGTTGTCCTGGGCCGTGAGGTCGTCGGGCGTGCAGTTGAGGTCCTCGGCGGACTGGGCCAGGGCGAGGCGGAAGAGCTCCTTGTTGGTCACGGGGTCACCCCCCTCCGGCGGGCCTCCTCCAGGAGGCGGGGCTGGATGTCTGGGTAGGTCCAGTCCACCCCGGCGAGGCTGTCCAGGAGCACGGTGCGCTCGATCTCGCTGTGGAGCTCCGGGTCGAAGGCGGTGATCTCGGCGGCGTAGAGCATCCCGCAGCTCTCCCCCGGCTCGCCGTCCCGCACCACGGCGTAGATGCAGACAGGCCGGAGGGTAAAAGCCGCGGCCCCGGTCTCCTCGCGGAGCTCCCGGCGGGCGGTGGTCTCGATGTCCTCCCCGGGCTCCCGGTGTCCGCCGGGAACCTCCAGGGTGGTGCGCTCCCGGTGCTTGCAGAGGACCCACTTCCCGCCGGAGCGGGCCAAAATGACGGCGAATTTCAGGCGGTGGTCCTCGATCTCCTCATAAAAACGGACTTCCTTAACCATAGTCATCCTCCAGCATGTCGGTATAGCGGGCCATAGCGGCCCTGACGTCGCTCCAGGAGAAGCCCCGGCGGAGAAGGGCGTCGCTGAGGCGCTTTTTCTCCCTGGGGTCGCTGAGGTCTCCCCGGCACTTCTTGCGGATGAGGGCGTCCAGGGTGTCCTCCGCCTCGGGGAGCTCCTCCAGGGCGGCATCCCAGAGCTCCCGGTCCACGCCCCGGCGGCGGAGCTCCTCCCGGACCCGGGCGGGGCCATAGCCCTTGGAGGCGTAGTGCCGGACCAGGGCGGCGGCATAAGCGGCATCGTCCAGAGCGCCGATGTCCTCCAGCCAGCCGGCGGCGGCTTCGGCATCGGCCTGGCCGGTCCCCTTCTTAACGAGGCGGCTGGTGAGCTCCTTCTTTGATAGGGCCCGGGCGCCAATGATGTTCGCGGCGGCGGCTTTCGCCGCGGAGGCCCCGGCGGAGGCGCGCAGGGCCTCCAATTCCTCCTCCCCCAGCTCCATCCCGGGGCGGAGGGAGAAGCGCAGGAGCTCGTCCTCCGTGACCCGGAGGATCGTTTCGTCCTCCAATTTGAGCAGGAAGCGGCCCTTCTTCCGCCGGGAGGGCTTGAGCTCCAAGATACGCATCGTGAATCATCCTTCCCATGAGCGAAACGAAGTTTCGCGGACAAAAGTTTTTTCTTTTTCGCTTCCTTTTTCTTTTTTTCAAAAAAGAAAAAGGAAGGATCAAGCCTCGTCGGTCTCAGGGTCAGAGTCGTCGAAGTCCTCGGCGGAGACGTCCACGGCGCGGCCCGCGGCCTTGGCGGCGATCTGGGACTGACTGCTCATGAGCTTGAAGAAATCCCGGCGGATGGCGGCCTCCAGCTCATCGGCGGCCTCAGGGTTGTCCCGGAGGTACTGCTTGGCGGCGTCGCGGCCCTGTCCGAGGCGGGTCTCGCCCATGGAGAACCAGGAGCCGGACTTCTGGATGAGGTCCAGCTTCACGGCCAGGTCCAGAAGCTCGCCCAGACGGCTGATGCCCTCGCCGTACATGATGTCGAACTCCGCCTCCCGGAAAGGGGGGGCAAGCTTGTTTTTGACCACCTTGGCCCGGGTGCGGTTTCCGATCATCTCGCCGCCGGACTTGAGGACCTCGGTGCGGCGGACGTCGATGCGGACGGATGCGTAGAACTTCAGCGCCCGGCCTCCGGTGGTGACCTCGGGGTTGCCGTACATGACGCCCACCTTCTCACGGAGCTGGTTGATGAAGATGACGATGCAGTTGGTCTTGCTGATGGCCCCGGCCAGCTTGCGCAGGGCCTGGCTCATGAGTCGGGCGTGGAGGCCCACGTAGCTGTCGCCCATCTCGCCCTCGATCTCGGCCCGGGGCACCAGGGCGGCCACGGAGTCGACGACCACCACGTCCAGCGCGCCGGAGCGGACCAGGGCCTCGGTGATCTCCAGGGCCTGCTCACCGGTGTCAGGCTGGCTTATGAGCATGTCGTCCACGTTCACCCCCAGCGCCCGGGCGTAGGTGGGGTCCAGGGCGTGCTCGGCGTCCACGAAGGCCACCTCGCCGCCGCCCTTCTGCGCCTGGGCTACGATGTGGAGGGCCAAGGTGGTCTTGCCGGAGGACTCGGGGCCGTAGATCTCCACGATGCGCCCCTTGGGCACGCCGCCTATGCCCAGTGCCAAGTCCAGAGCCAGGGAGCCGGTGGGGATGGCCTCCACGTTCAGCTGGTTCATGTGGTCCCCCAGGCGCATGATGGAGCCCTTGCCATACATCTTCTCGATATTCTTCATGGCGGTCTGGATGGCTTCCTTCTTGTCGCTGGCTATGGTGGCGGTCTTGGTCAGTTTCTTATCTTTTTCGGCCATGGTTTGTCTCCTCTTATGTTTGATTTGTTTCTTTTTGTTTTATTTTTCAACGGCAGGGTCCCCATGCCGCAGGGATGGCAGAGGGTGCTGGGTACGGGGCCGTTACGTTCCCGGCACCGCGCCGGACACCACCCGGTCGATCCCCTGCCCGTCCGGCACCACGGCGGTCCCGGTGAAGCCCCCGGCGTCCAGCAGGGCGCGGACCGCCTCCGCCTGACCGATGCCCACCTCAAAATAGAGCCGCCCGCCGGGCAGAAGGACCCGCCTCCAGTCCCGGACGATGGCCCGGTAGAAGTCGAGGCCGTCCGCGCCGCCCCGGAGGGCCATATGGGGTTCGAAGTCCCGGACCGAACCGTCCAGGTCCGGGATGTCGCCGTCGGGGATATAGGGCGGGTTGCAGACGATGCAGCTGAAGCGCCCCAGGTCCTCCGGCGGAGGGCGCAGGGCGTCCAGCCGCCGGACCTCCGCCCGGTTTTCCAGCCCGCACCGGCGGACGTTCTCCCCGCAGACTGCCAAAGCCTCCGGCGAGAGCTCCCCCAGGACCACCCGGCACGCCGGGACCTGGTCCGCCAGGGCAAGCCCCACGCATCCGCTCCCCGCGCAGAGGTCCAGGGCCCGGCAGGGGCCCTGCGCCTCAAGGAAGGCGATGGCCTCCCCGGCCAGGACCTCGGTGTCCACCCGAGGGATGAGCACCGCTGGGGTGACGGTGAGGGGCAGGCCATAGAACGCCCACTCCCCGATAAGGTAGGCAACCGGCTCCCCGGCGAGGTGGCGCTCCGCCAAGGCCCGGACCGTCTCCGCCTCCTCCCGGGTCAGGGGCCCGTCCCGGAGGAGGGCCTCCCGGGTCCTGCAGGTCCCGGCGCAGAGGAGCTCCCGGGCCTCCAGGGCCGCGCCGGGGAAGCCCGCCGCCTCAAAGGCGCGGCAGAGCTCCCGGTACAGCCCCCGGCAGGTCAGAGGCTCAGCGGCCCCAGGCATCTTTGCCCGCCTCCTCGGGGATGACCCGCTTCATAGCCTCAATGGCAACCTCGATCATGGAATCATCGGGCTCGAAGGTGGTAAAATTCTGCATCCAGAGACCGGGCTTGGCGAGAAAATTGGTCACCGGATTGTCGTGGCCGCCCACGTAGCGGTTGAACTCGTAGGTGATGCCCACCACCAGGGGCAGAAGGCACAGCTGCACCAGCATCCGCAAAAACACATTCTCCACCGGAAACAGGGCAAAGATCACCGTATTGACCAAAATCGCAACAATAATGACCACCAGCAGGAAGCTGGTGCCGCACCGGGGGTGGTGCTTGGGCTGGACGCGGACGTTCTCCACCGTCAGCTCCAGGCCCTTCTCGTAGCAGAAGATGGTCTTGTGCTCCGCGCCGTGATAGGAGAAGGTGCGGCGGATGTCCTTCATCCGGGAGACAGCTATGAGGTAGGTCATGAAGATGGCGATGCGGAGCACCGCGTCCACAAGGTTTCGCACCAGGACGCTGTCCGTGACCTTTGTCACGAAGCTTGCCAGGAAGGTGGGCAGGAGCATAAAGAGCCCGATGGAGAAGCACACAGCCACCACGACAGAGAACCCGATGACCAATTTCTCCATAGCCTCATTGCTCAGCTTCTCATCCAGCCACTTCTCAAATTTAGAGGGCTCCCCCACATCCTCCTCAGGGTAGTAGTCGGCAGAGAACATGAGGGCCTTGACGCCCTTGACCATGCTGTCCAGGAAGGTGACGCTCCCGCGGACGAGGGGCAGTCCCAGGATAGGGTAGCGGTCCCGGATGAGCTTGAGGGCCTCCTCCTTGATGACCAGGCCCTCGGGCCCCCGGACGACGATGCACTGCTTTTCCGGGCCCCGCATAAGGATGCCCTCGATGAGGGCCTGTCCGCCGATGGTGGTGCGAAAGCCCTTTGACTGATTGGATGCCATAGTTCTGCCTTTCTGTGAAAAGATTTTGTTATGCTCATAGGCGAAACGGAGTTTCGCCGCAAAAAGTTTTTCTTTTTTCGCTTCCTTTTTTCTTTGTACACAAAGAAAAAAGGAAGGCCCCTACGCCCCTGGCAGGGTGATGGTAACGAGGCACCCGCCGCCCTCGGCGTTGGCGATGGTAAAGGAGCCGTCGTGGCGGGTAATGATCTCCTCGCAGACGGCGAGGCCGATGCCGCTCCCCCGGGCCTTGGAGGAGCCCTTGTAGAACTTCTGCTTGACAAAGGGGAGCTCCTGGGCGGGGATGCCGGGGCCGTAGTCCCGGACGGTGATGAGGATCTTGCCGTCCAGGGTGGAGATGGCCGCGTCGATGCGCCCCCCCGCGCCGCCGTGCTTGGCGGCGTTGTCCAGAACATTGCAGAAGACCTGCTTGAGCCGCTCCGGGTCCGCAGGGAGCGTGGGAATAATCTCCTCCCAGCTGTCGTAGTGGAGGGAGATGCCCTCCTGCTTGAAGAGCTCCATGTAGGTATAGATGGTGTCCTCGAACTCCGCCTGCACGTCCGCCTGCTCGATGCGGAGGGTAAAGCGGCCGTCCTCCATCTTGGAGAAGTCCAGGAGCTCCTCCACCATGTTGGTCAGCCGGTGGGCCTCCTTGAGGATGATGTCCACGCCCCGGCGGAGCTGCTGGGGGTCGGTGTCCCCCAGGAGGGTCTCCCCCCAGCCGTTGATGGCGGTGAGGGGGGTGCGCAGCTCGTGGGACACGGAGGAGATGAACTCGCTCTTGATGCGCTCACTCTTGCTGATCTGACTGGACATGTCGTTGATGGCGTCGATGAGCTGTCCGATCTCGTCCTGATAGTGGTTCTCCATCTGGGTGCCGTAGCTCCCCCCGGCGATGCGCTTGGCGGTCTCGGTGACCTCGGCCACGGGCTCCACCACGTTGTTGATGAAGACCATGCTGGAGACGAAGACCATGGCCGCCACGATGAGGAGCAGTCCCGCCGCCACGCCCACGGTGAGCAGAATCTCCCTCTGTACGGCGGACATGGAGGTGACATACCGCATGGCCCCCACCACCTGGTCGTTGAGGAGCAGGGGGGCGCAGACGCTCATGACGTGCTCCCCGGTGTTGGGGTCCACGCCCCGGAAGGACTCGATCTGCCGGGACTGGAAGACGCCGCTGACATCCGGCGTGCCCGGGACCATGCCGGAGGTGAGGCCGTAGGAGCTGACGATGAGCTTGCCGGTGGAGCCGATGAACTGGAGCTCCATGAGGTCCCGCTCGGCGAACTCGGTGACAAAGCTGTTGGCGGAGCGGTAGAACTCGCCGTAGCTGTTCATGGTGTTGCTGATGAAGTAGTCGCTGGCGTGGGCGGCCCTTGTTTTGAGTCCGTCCAGCATCATATTATAATAGTAGTTGGCCATGACCACGCAGAACGTGCCCGCCACCAGCAGGGCCACCACCAGAATGGGGCCCAGGGAGCTGATGAGCCAGCGCCTGCGCAGGCCCGTGATCTCGATCTTTGTCTTGCCCATGTCATGTCCTCCCCTGCCGGGAAATGTGGGGGAGCAGGCCGTGACGCCGCTCTTGAGGCATTATAGCATAGCCGGAAGGAAATTTCAATTCCTTCCAAAATTTATCCGTTTTCCCCTCCCGCCGCCGGTGCCGGGCCTCTGCGTTCTGTGTCAAAGCGCCTTTTGATGTCTGCTATAAACGGGCAGTTCCCCGCGGACGGATAACTGCCCTATCACCCGGAATCTACGGCTTGTAAACAACTACAAATTCCTCGCACACGACTTTCATGTCATTCGTAAACTGCAAGCCCGCCTCTTTCATCCATTCGGTAAAGACCTTCTCATGCACTTCCCTCCAAAACGCCAGACTTTTATCCCCCTCCCCCTCTTTATACGCGTGCTCCGCCGATACAGCATCAAATGGCACAACGGATACTTTGGCCGTCTGAACAATGCACACGGCCGCCCCTTTGGAATCCAAAATCACGTCATACGCTCCCGCCTCCGGCAGGGGCTCGTTTTCCAATTCGTATAGTGGATATGCTGAGGCCGTAGCTGTTTTTTCCCCGCTGCTCACCAGCATTGCGAGCAGATCGGGTTCCACGCCAAAGGACCAGGCCCCGTATTCGCAGTCCTCTATCCTGCTGTTTTCCCGAAATTCTCTCCAAAGCTCCTCTGCTGTCATACCCATCACTCCTCAATCCCGGTCGATCCCGGGACATCCATTTGCGGGAGACCCCCCGGCTCCCTGACCGCCTCAGCCTCCACAGGCACCTGCCCAAAGGAAGTCAGCTCCTCGCCGCCGGAGAGAAACCGGATTTTCTCGATGGTCCCGGCGGAGTAGAGGGACCGGGTGAGAGAGGCGAGGATGTTCTGCTGAACGGCAGGGTCCTCCGGCAGAGCCTCCAGGGAGGCGGCGGCGATGCTGAGGGAGCAGATGCCGCTGTCCACCCGGACAAAGTTGATCTGGAAGTCCTCGGGGATGATCCGGGTGAGCTCCCGGTCCTCGGGGCCGTCCAGGAGGGCGTCCAGGAGGCTCTCGGCCAGGGTCTGCCCCTCGTAGAGCTCCAGCACCCGCTTCTCCCCGGCCAGGGCCCCCTCGCTGTTGAGGAAAAAGAGCGTCACCTCCGAGCGCTGGAGCACGTCCCCCATGGTGGAGAGCAGGACATCCCGCTCATAGAACACCTGCTTGGGCTGCTGTCCCACGGGACGGCCCTGGACGGTGACGGACACGGCGCTGATGCCCTCCAGCGCGGTGAGGGAGAGGGTCAGGCAGTAGTCGGCCAGGGCCAGGTCCACGCCGGTGAGCTGGCCGAAGTTCCCCTCGAAATCCACGTAGGCCCGCCGGTCCCTGATCTCCAGGCCCGCGAGGGTGGTGCCCCAGGGCATGGGGCTTATGAGGGACGCGCTCTCCGGCCCGGCCAGCAGGCGGGCCACGACGGCCCGGGCGGTGTCCAGGGAGGGCGCGTCCTCTGGCAGGTCCAGGTTCTCCCAGCTCCCCTGGACCCGGTCGCCGCCCCAGACGGCGTCCTCCGGGGCGAGGAAATAGATGAGCGTCCCCTCCTCCGGCGTCTCGGGCTCCGAAGGGGAAGCGCAGGCGCACAGCGCCGCCGTCACGGCCAGGACCAGGGCGGTCCATGCTCTCTTTTTCATGGCGCGTCCTCCTCTCCCTCCCTGCTGGGGAGCGTCACGGTGAAGCGGGTGCCGCAGGGCTCCAGGCTCTCGGCCCGGATGGCCCCGCCCCGGCGGCTGACGGTGTCGCTGACGATGCTCAGGCCCAGGCCCGTGCCCCCCGCCGCCCGGGAGCGGGCCTTGTCCACCCGGTAGAAGCGCTTGAAGACGTTGTCCAGGTCCCCGGTGGGGATGCCGATGCCGTTGTCCTCCACGGTGAGGACGGTGGTCTCCGCCCCCGCCTCCACCCGGACCCGGACGTAGCCCCCCCGGCGGTTGTACTTGACGGCGTTCTCCATGAGGTTGTAGAGAATTTGATGGACCTCCCCCTCGGTGGCGATGACCGCCGCGCCGGGGGGGCAGATGGTGATGAGCTCCACCGCCTTCTCCTCGGCCACTGGGCGGATCATCTTCTCCACCCGGCCCAGCACCGCCTCCACCGCCACCCGGGAGGGGGCCTCGATGACGCCGCTGTCCAGCCGGGTCAGGCGCAGGAGGTCCTCTGTGATGCGGCTGAGGCGCTCCGCCTCCTGCCCGATATCGCCCACGAACTCCCGGAGGGTCTCCCCCTCCATGTTCTCGTTCTGGAGGATGGAGTCCGTCAGCAGGCGGATGGCGGCGAGGGGCGTCTTGAGCTCGTGGGAGGCGTCGGAGACGAACTGCCGCCTCGCCCCCTCCGTCTCCTGGAGGCGGTCCACCAGGTCGTTGAACTCCCCGGCGATCTGGGTGAACTCGTCGTGGCCGGTGATGACCGCCCGCTGGTTGTAGGCCCCCTCCCGCACGCCCCGGATGGCGTTGAGGAGGTTCGCCAGGCGGGAGGTGATCTGCCGGCTGAAGACCAGGCTCAGCATCAGCACCAGCACCGCCACGCCCACGGAGATGGTCATGAGGTTGTTTTGCAGAGTCAGCAGCAATGACGCCTGCTGGGTGTCGTACTCGTAGACATACACGCCGCCGATGATCTCGTTGCGGTAGAGCACCGGCTGGGCGGCGCTGGAGTGGAAGGCCCCCTCCTTGTACACGCAGTAGACCGCGCTGCTCCCCTGGAGGGCGGAGACCAGCTCGGTGTAGAAGACGTAGTAGCCCGTGGCGTTGCCCGCCTCCCGGGTGTCGTAGAGGACCCGGCCATAGGGGTCGGTGACGATGGCCCGGGACACGCCCTCCGGCTCCACCCCCGTGAGGGCCGCGCCCACGTTCTCCTCCGTCAGCTCGTCCAATCCCGTCACCGCCGTGTTGATGGCCGCCGCCCCGCTGAGGAGGGCCGCGTACTTGGAGCGGAACACCAGGTCCTCGCTGACCAGCAGGGGATAGGTGTTCATGAGCACGATGACGATCATCAGAAGGGCGATGTACCCCGCGCTGATCCGCAGCTGTAAGGAAACTCTACCCCTTAAAATAATAGCCCACTCCCCACTTTGTCAGGATATACTCTGGGTCCGCCGGGGTCTTCTCCAGCTTCTCACGCAGGCGGCGGATGTGGACGTCCACCGTCCGGTAGTCCCCGGTGTAGGAGTAGCCCCAGACCACGTTCATGAGGTTCTCCCGGCTGTAGACCCGGCGGGGGTTCTTCATGAGGAGCTCGATGAGGTCGTACTCCTTGGCCGTCAGCTCCACGGTCTCCCCCTCCCGGACGGCCACCCGCTGTTCGGTGTCCAAGGTGAGCTCGCCGATGGTGATGCGGCTTGCGGGCCTGCCTTGGGCCCCGCCGGAGGCCCGCCGGAGCATGGCCCGGATGCGGGCCTTCAGCTCCAGGAGGTTGAAGGGCTTGGTGATGTAGTCGTCCGCCCCGCACTCGAAGCCGATGATCTTGTCCGTGTCCTCACTCCGGGCGGTGAGCATGATGATGGGCACGTTGGAGAACTCCCGGATGCGCATACACGCCTCCAGCCCGTCGATCTCCGGCATCATCAGGTCTAATATGATGAGGTCGAACTGCCCCTCCCGGGCCAGGTCCACCGCCGCCGCGCCGTCGTAGGCGCACTCCACCTGGTACCCCTCGTTCTCCAGGTTGAACTTGATCCCTTTCACCAGGAGCCGCTCGTCGTCTACTACTAAGATTTTCATAGTGCCTCCATTTTTACGAATGAATGTTGGGCTTCGCCCAAACCCAGCAGGGCTCTGCCCTGCACCCGGCAGGGACGCTGTCCCTGCACCCTGCCAGGGGCTGAGCCCCTGGACCCGCAGACTGCGCTTTGCGCCTGTCTTACGACACTGTGGCGTGGTCCCGGAACTTCTCCAGCGTGGCCTCGCCGATGCCCTTGACCTCCAGCAGATCCTCCAGCGTCTCGAAGGGCCCGTGCGCCTCCCGGTAGTCGATGATTCTCTGCGCCAGGGCGGGGCCGATGCCCTTGAGGGTGTCCAGCTCCTCCAGGGACGCGGTGTTCACATCTACCAGGGCCGGGGCCTCCGGCGTGACGGGCTCCTCCGCGCGGCGCTGGGTGGTGATGGTGTAGCCCTCGCCCTCGCTGCCCTCCGCTGCGTCCGGATAGGCCAAAAAGAGGAACACCAGGAACGCCGCCGTGAGGACCAGGATGGCCCATTCGCTTTTTGTCATTTTTCCAGTCACTTTCCCTGTTGAACTCCTGTCTTTTTTTTGCTATACTAGGGGGGCAAAGCCTGTCGAACACCCCCGTGTCCCTTCAGTATACCATAGTTTAAGGGAGAATGATATGAAAACTCGCCGCTTTTTTTCCTTTTTTTTCTGCCTGATCGTGCTGACCAGCCTCCTCGCCCCCGCCCGGGCCGCGAAAGACGACACCGGAGACCTGGAGGTGGAGGCCAAAGCCGCCCTGCTCATCGACCCGGACACGGAGGAGCTCCTCTACGCCCGCAACATCCACGAGCGGCTCTACCCCGCGAGCCTGACCAAGATCATGACCTGCCTTCTGGTCCTGGAGTCCCTGGACCGGGGGGAGATCGCCCGGGACACGGTCCTCACCGCCTCGGACGTCGCCGTCAACTCCATCCCCCCCGACGGGAGCACCGCCGGGATCAAGGCGGGCGAGGAGCTGACGGTGGAGAGCCTGCTCTACTGCATCATGCTCTCCTCGGCCAACGAGGGGTGCAACATCCTGGCCGAGGGGGTGGCCGGGTCTATCGACGCCTTCGTGGACCGCATGAACGCCAAGGCCCAGGCCATCGGCTGTGAGGACACCAACTTCGTCAACACCAACGGCCTGCCCGACGACTACCACTACACCACTGCCTGGGACCTCTACCTCATCACAAAAGAGGCCCGGACCCACGCGGACTTCATGCCCATCGTCAGCACCATCTACTTCGAGGTGCCCGCCACCAACCTCTCCGAGCCCCGTAAGCTCTATACCACCAACTACCTGGTCTCCAGCTACCGCACCAGCTACTACCTCTACCAGGGGGCCCAGGGCATCAAGACCGGCTCTACCAGCGCGGCGGGCTACTGCCTGGTCTCCAGCGCCACCCGCAGCGGCAGGAGCCTCCTCAGCGTGGTGCTGGGCGCGGAGCGGGTCACCCTGGAGGACGGCACCGTCCTCACCAAGAGCTTCACCGAGACGGCCAAGCTCTTCGACTGGGGCTTTGACAACTTCCGGCGGCAGGTGATCCTGGACGCCGGGGAGCTGGTGGCGGAGGTGCCCGTGGAGCTCAGCCAGCAGCAGAACTCCGTGAAGGTCCACCCGGCCCGGGAGGTGGACCGCCTCCTGCCCAAGGACCTGGACCCGGTGAAGGATATCGACCGGGAGGTGATCTTCGACGCCGAGAGCGTGGACGCCCCGGTGGCCAAGGGACAGGTGCTGGGGCAGATCGTCCTCAGCCGGGAGAACACCGTCTACGCTACGGTGGACCTTCTCGCCGACGAGGACGTGTCCGCGTCCAAGCTCCTGGTGTTCCGGCGGGACCTCATGGAGTTCCTCCAGCGGCCCGACGTGTGGATCGCCGCCGGAGGCGCGGCGCTGCTGGTGGTGCTGGGGGTCATCCTGCGCTCGGTCCTGCGCTCCAGCCGCCGCCGGTACGGCCGCAGTGCCGCCGGACGCCGCAGCAGCAGCGGCTACCGGGGGCGGAGACGCTGATGAGAAGATACATACACGAGAAAGACGCGGAGGCCCTTCGGGGCCTCTCCGCCTGTCAGGGGCTCCGCAAGGAGAGAGAGGGAGAAAGGTCATACGATGAGACAAGATGAGATGAAAAAAGTGTTGGAGATGGGGGTCCTCCTCTCCGCAGAGCGGGACATGGACCGCCTGCTGGACCAGATCCTCAGCTGCGCCATGGATCTGGCCCGGTGCGACGGCGGCACGCTCTACCTCCTGGACGGGGACGTGCTGCGCTTCAAGATCATGCGCACGGACTCCCTGGGCACCCGCTCCGGCAGGGACGGGCGGGCCCCGGACCTGCCGCCGGTGCGCCTGTCCCGGGAGAACGTCTGCGCTCTGGCCCTCCTGGAGGACCGGACCATCTCCATCCAGGACGTCTACCACGCCCCGGGCTGCGACTTCTCCGGTCCCATCGCCTACGACGCCCTGACAGGCTACCACACCCAGTCCATGCTGGTGGTCCCCATGCGGGGCCGCCGGGGGGAACGGGTCGGCGTGCTCCAGCTGATCAACGCCCTGGACAGTCAGGGGAACATCTGCGCTTTCCAGGAGGAGATGGCCCTGGTGCTGGAGTCCCTGGCCTCCCAGGCGGCGGTCACGATTCAGAACGTGCGCTACATCCGGGAGATCCGGGAGCTGTTCGCCTCCTTCGTCCGGGTGATGAGCGCCGCCGTCGACGAGCGCTCCCCTTACAACGCCAACCACTCCCGCCGGATGGCGGCCTATGGCGGGCGCTTCCTGGACCTTCTCAACGCCCAGGCCCTGGCCGAGGGACGGGAGGCCCCCTTCTCCCCCCAGCGCCGGGAGGAGCTGCTCATGAGCATCTGGCTCCACGACATCGGGAAGCTCACCACCCCTTTGGAGGTCATGGACAAGGCTGAGCGGCTCTCCCCCATGCAGAAAGCCGCCATCCGCCAGCGGCTGGAGGTCATCCGGCTCTGCGGGCGGATCGACTGCCTGGAGGGCCGCCTCTCCCCGGCGGAGCTGGACGCCCTGGAGCGGGATACCCGAGAGGCGGAGGCGTCCATCAGCCGGATGAGCACCGCCGGGTACCTCAGCGACGGCCAGCTGGCGGAGCTGGAGCGCCTGCGGGCGCGGACATACCTGGACGGCGGCGGCCGGGAGCAGCCCTGGATCACTGCCGGGGAGTACGCCATGCTCTCCATCCGCAAGGGGACGCTCTCCAGCGAGGAGCGGCGTATCATGGAGGACCATGTGGTGGTCACGGACAAGCTCCTCTCCCGGATCAGCTTCTCCGACGAGCTCTCCCACGTCCGCTCCTGGGCCGCCGCCCACCACGAGCTGCTGGACGGCTCCGGCTACCCGGCCCATCTCTCCGGGGATGCCATCCCCCAGGAGGTGCGCATCATCACGATCCTGGACATCTTCGACGCCCTGGTGGCCGAGGACCGGCCCTACAAGCCGGGGATGCCGGTGGAGAGAGCCCTGGCCATCCTGCGGGACATGGCGGAGCGGGAGGGCCGGCTGGACCCGGCGCTCACCGCCCGCTTCATTGAGAGCCGCTGCTGGGAGCGGACGCCTGAGGAGCGGCAGACGCCATGAGACGGTCGAAAAGCAGGGGGATGGTGCTCCTCCTCTCCGCCGCGGCGGCGGGGGCGCTGGTCCTCCTGGCGGGACTGGGGGTCCTGGACCGGGCGGACCTGGCCGCCTCGGACGCCTGGTATCAGGCCCGGGAGAGCGCGGACGGGGACATCGTCCTGGTGGGCATCGACCAGCGGGCCCTGGAGGAGATCGGGCCCTATGAGCAGTGGGGCCGGGACATCCCCGCCATGGCCCTGGAGGCCCTCTGCCAGTCCCCGGACTGCCGCCCGGCGGTCATCGGGCTGGATGTGCTCTACGTCAACGAGACCCAGCCGGAGGCGGACCAGTGGCTGGCGGAGGCGGCAGGTGCATACGGGAACGTGGTCACCGGCTGCGCCGCCTACTTCCAGGACGGCTTCGTGGAGCAGGCGGACGGCTCCTTCATCCGGGACCGCTTTGCCGTCACCGCCTTCGAGGCGCCCTACCCCGCCCTGGCGGAGGCGGCGGAGCTGGGGCACATCAACGCCATGCTGGACACCGACGGCGTGCTGCGCCACCACCTGCTCTCCCTGCGCCTGCCGGACGGGAGGGAGATCCCCTCTATGGCCCTGGCGGCAGCGGACAAATTTCGCGCCTTCCATGGCCTGGAGCCGGTGGAGAGGCCGCCCGTGGACGGCCATGGGTTCTGGTACCTGCCCTTCTGCGGCAGGCCGGGAGACTTTTATGAGTCCATCTCCGTGGCGGACCTCCTCAGCGGCGCGGTCCCGGCGGACTACTTCGCCGGGAAGATCGTCCTCATCGGCCCCTATGCCCCGGGCCTGCGGGACAGCTACATCACCCCCGCGGACCGCGCCCAGCCCATGTACGGCGTGGAGTACCAGGCCAACGCCATCCAGGCCCTGCTGTGGGGGGACTACAAGCGGGAGGCGGGGGACGGCCTCCAGCTGGCGGTGCTCTTCCTTCTGCTGACGGTGGCCCTGGCCTTCTTCTGGAGGCGGTCCGTGGGCTGGTCCACAGCGGCGTGGCTGCTGCTGTGCGGGCTCTGGCTGGGCCTTTGCCGCGTGTTCTACGAGGCGGGGTGGGTGCTCCATGTGCTTTGGGTCCCCGCCGGGGCCACGGTGCTGTACGTGGCCGCTCTTGCCGCCAACTATATCCGCACCGCCCTGGAGCGGCGGAAGATCACCAGCACCTTCCAGCGCTATGTGGCCCCGGAGATCGTCCGGGAACTGCTCAAGGAGGGCAAGGCTCTGGAGCTGGGGGGACGGCAGGTGGAGATCGCGGTGCTCTTCGTGGACGTGCGGGGCTTCACCCCCATGAGCGAGCTCCTGGAGCCCGCCCAGGTGGTGGAGATCCTCAACCGGTATCTGACCCTGATCTCCGAGTGCATCTTCCGGTACGGCGGGACTCTGGACAAGTTCGTAGGGGACGCGGCCATGGCCTTCTGGGGCGCGCCGCTGCCCCAGGAGGACTTCGTGATGCGGGCCGCCCGGGCGGCCATGGACATGGTCCGCAGCTCCCAGGCCCTCTCCGAGGAGCTGACCGCCCGCTACGGCACGCCGGTGTCCTTCGGCGTTGGCGTCCATGTGGGCGAGGCGGTGGGGGGCAACATCGGCTCCCCCCGCCGCATGGACTACACCGCCATCGGCGACACCGTGAATACCGCCGCCCGCCTGGAGGCCAACGCCCCCGGCGGCACGGTCTACATCTCCCGGGCCGTGGCCGACGCCCTGGGGGAGCGCATCCGGACCACTTATTTGGGTACGGTGAAGCTGAAGGGGAAAAAGGAGGGATTCGAGGTCTTGACCTTGGACGATATTTTTGCGGAGGGAAGATCATGAGAAAAGAAGGAACGCACAGGCGGCTGCCGGCCCTGCTGCTGGCGCTCTCCATGCTGCTCAGCTGCGCACCGGCGGCCCTGGCGGCGGAGACCGCCGCCGCCATGCAGCTGGCCAAGACGGAGGGCGTCGTGGCCATCTCCAACAACAGGGGGCGCAGCGTCTCTCTCATTGAGAAGATGCGCCTCTACAGCGGCTACCATGTGGAGACGGAGGAGGCCAGCTACGCCTGGATCGACCTGGACAGCACCAAGCTCAACAAGCTGGACGCTCTCAGCGAGGTGGAGATCCGCAAGAGCGGGAAGCAGCTGGAGCTCCTGTTGAACGAGGGCAACATCTTCTTCAACGTCACCGAGCCCCTGGAGGACGGCGAGTCCCTGAACATCCGCACCTCCACCATCGTGGTGGGGATCCGGGGGACCTGCGGCTGGGTGAAGATCATCGACCAGTGGACGGTGGAGGTCTGCATCCTGGAGGGCACGGTGACCATCTCCGTGACGGACCCGGTGACCGGACAGACCAAGGAGGACACGCTCTCCGCAGGGGAGCGGGCCCGCTGCGTGGTCTATCCCCAGGACCGGGACGGCGACAAGTGCGACATCCTCCGGGACCGCTTCCAGCGGGAGGATATCGACGGCTTCGTCCTGGTGGAGCTCAAGCCGGACGCGCCGCTGGTGGAGAAGATCTATGCGGAGTCCGGCATCGACCTGAGGGACTGGCCCCGGGACCCGGATGAGTGGCTGAAGGAGGACCAGGAGGAGGTCCGCCGGAAGCTGGAGGATATTGAGAAGGCGCTGGAGGAGCAGGACGAGCATATCTCCAAGGACCCGGTGTGGCCAGAGGAGCCCTCTGCCGTCCAGCCCCAGCCGGAGGAGGAGCCTTTTGAGGAACCCGTCCCCGCCCCCACTCCCCAGCGTCTGATGATGAAAATCACGGACGATGCGGCGCAGGCGCACCTCGCCTCCACGGCAAGAGTCTATGTAGCGGCCAGTCCGGCGCCGCAGAACAACCTGGCCAACGTGCTGGAAGTGGACAGCGGGCTGAGCGTCCCGGCAGGCAAGACCCTGGACCTGGAAAGCGGCATCGACGCAGCTGTCTACGCGCCGAACACGCTGCAAGTGGATGGCACAATGCGTTTGCATGGAGGCAGCCTCGCCAATGGCGGCGCCGTGAACATCACCAGTGCCAACACGCTCCGGGTGGGTGGAAATATCGTCAATCAGGGCGTGATGACCGTCCCGGCGACGGGACGGGTCGTGGTGGAGGGGACCTTCACCAACGACGGGACCATCACCCCCACCCAGGGGGCCACGATTCAGGCGAGGCAGTTTGTGATGAACCGGCCCGTCACTGATTGGGCCGTGTCCGGCGCGCCGGACAGCAGCGGGTATTATTTCCTGGTGTATGTGGGCGGCGGAACGCCCAACCCCCCGGTGGACCCCAAGCCCCCTATTGACCCCAATGTGCGCGTCACGGTGACCTTCGAGGGCAATGGCGGCGTGTGGCCTAACGGCAACGGCTCCATCGGGAACAGCCTCCCCAGCGGCGCCACCCTGCAAACAGCGCTTGCGGATGTGGGCTATCCCACTCGGACCGGTTACACCCTCGCGGGATGGAATACGGCGGCGGATGGGTCCGGGACGGCCTTTGCCGCTGCTGCTCCAATCACGGCGGATGTCACGCTCTATGCGCAGTGGGCGGCGGGGGGCGTGACCTGGCGGTATGATGAGCCGACGGCGACGCTGTATATTGAGGGCAGTGGGCCAATGGAGGATTATCCTCTCTCCAGCGTCTCTATTGCCGATGCAATTACAACTGCACCTTGGGCGGAATATGCGGCTGAAATGCGGTCTCTTGTGATAGAAGATGGTATCACCAGTATTGGTGAGTCCGCATTTTGTGGCTGCACTGGTTTGACCAACATGGCAATTCCAGACAGTGTGACCAGCATTGGAAGCTTCGTGTTCGCTAAATGCTCCGGCTTAACGGGAGCGCTGACGATTCCGGAGAATGTGACTCGTATTGGAGACGGCGCTTTTTATGAATGCAGTGGTCTGTCGGGGACGCTGACAATTCCAGCGGGTATAACCAGTATCGGCAGCTCTGTGTTCTATAACTGCAGCGGCCTGACGGGAGCTTTGACGATTCCAGCGGGAGTAACCAGTGCAGGTAATTATGCGTTTGCCGGCTGTAGCGGACTGACAGGGGCACTGATGATTCCGGACAGTGTGACAACCATTGGGGATCACGCTTTCAATGGCTGCAGCGGTTTGAGTGGGGCACTAACGATCCCGGACAGCGTCACAAATATTGGTATCCATGCGTTCCAACATTGCAGCAGTCTGACCAGCATAGCGATTTCAAACCGCGTGACAGGCATAGGAGACGGTACGTTTTATGGCTGCAGCAGCCTGACCAGCATAGAGATTCCGAACAGTGTGACAACCATTGGAGGGAGTGTATTCCTATATTGCAGCAGCCTGACCACTGTCACGATCCCGGACAGCGTGACCAGTATTGGCGGTAGTACATTCCACAATACCGCCCTGCGCACTGTCTACTACGGCGGCACCCAAGCCCAGTGGAACGCCCTTATGCCCAACACCGATCTCGTCGATATGTACGATGCCACCATCTACTGCAGCGACGGCAGCATCACATACGCCCCCACCCCCCGCACCACCACCGCCTCCCCCTACTCCGACGTCCCCCTGGACGCCTGGTACGCCGCCGCGGTGCTCTACTGCCGGGACCACGGCCTGATGAGCGGTGTGGACGCGACCCGGTTCTCCCCCGGCGCCGGGATGACCCGGGCCATGCTGGTGACGGTGCTCCACCGCCTCGCCGGGTCCCCGGAGGCCCCTGCCGCCTCCTTCCGCGACGTGCCCGCCGCCAGCTGGTACGCCCCGGCGATCTCCTGGGCGGTCCAAAAGGGCGTGGCCGGGGGCTACGGCGACGGACGCTTCGGCCCCGACGACCCCGTCACCCGCCAGCAGGCGGCGGCCCTCCTCTGGCGTTTCGCCGGGGAGCCCGACGCCCTGCGCCAGAGCGCCTTCTCCGACCGGGAGGCCGTGGACAGCTACGCACAGGAGGCGGTGGACTGGGCCCATGCCGCCGGGATCCTCAACGGCATGGGCGATGGCCGCTTCACGCCTGGCGGCAGCGCCACCCGCGCCCAGACGGCAGCGATCCTTATGAACTATCTCCGCAGCCAGGCCGGGGAGGGCGATGCCCTCTCTACCGCCAGCGCCATGGATGTCATGTGCGCCCCCAGCGGCATGGTCCCCATGGAGGACGGCAGTTTCCTGGTCACTGACACCTACCACAAGCTGCTCTGGAAGGTCCGGCTGGGCGCAGGGACGGTCCTGGCCGGAGGCGAGACCACCCAGGGCCTCTACGGCGAGCCCCTGGGCGGCTACAACGACGCCTCCCTCCTGGAGAGCTTCTTCAAGGAGCCCTGGGCCGCCGTCCCCTTCCTGGACGGCTGGGCCGTCTCTGACACTGCCAACAACGCCGTGCGTCTCGTCCGCCGGAAGGATACCCAGACCCTCAACGGGAAGACCGGCGAGGGCCTGACCGTCACCGCGATGGGCGTGACCTTTGACCGGCCCACCGGTCTGGCGGCAGACAAAGACGGCAATCTCTACGTCTCCGACACCGGCGGCGGCGCGGTGCGGAAGATCAGCCCCCAGGGCCGGGTGACCACCGCCGCCTCCCGCCTCTCGGAGCCCATGGGCCTTTGCTGGAAGAACGGCGCGCTCTACATCGCCGAGGCTGGAGCCCACCGGGTGGTCAAACTGAAGGACGGGAAGCTCTCCACCGTGGCCGGCAGCGGCGAGGAGGGCCTCGCGGACGGTCCGGCGGAGCAGGCGGCCTTCTCCGCACCCCAGGGCGTAGCTGTGGGGGACAACGGGGCCGTGTATGTCTCCGACACGGGGAACAGCGCTGTCCGCATGGTCCGGGACGGCGAGGTGACCACCCTGGCTGTCCGGGACGTGTCCCTGGCCAGGGCCGGGCTGACCGCCCCCCGGGGCCTGCTGGTCCAGGGAGACCGGCTCTATATCTGTGACGGCTTCGCCCGGAAGGTGTTCGTCCTGCGCCTGGGATGATCTTCGGGCCCGCTCCGGACAGCAGAAAGCTCCCCCTGTCCCGCATCGGACAGGGGGAGCTCCTCATATGCTCGATCCCGGCGCTGTCACAGCACCGCTTTGATGCTCTCCGCGATCTGGGGCGCGGTGAGGCCGTACTCCCGCAGGACCTCCTTGGCCTTGCCGGACTGACCGAAGCGGTCCTGGACGCCGATCTTCCTGAAAGCGCAGTGGACCTTGCCCATGAGCACGTCCGCCACCGCGTCGCCCAGGCCGCCGATGACGCTGTGCTCCTCCACGGTGACCACCCTGCCGCACTTCTTGGCGTACTCGGTGACGCAGGCGGCGTCGATGGGCTTGATGGTGTGGACATTGATGACGGCGGCGCGGACGCCCTGGGCCTCCAGGAGCTTCGCGGCCTCCAGGGCCTCGCTGACCATCAGGCCCGTGGCGAAGACGGCCACGTCGCCCCCCTCCCGGAGGACGTTGGCCTTGCCGATCTCGAAGGGCTGCTCCTCCTCAAAGACGGGGGTGGCCAGGCGGGCCAGGCGGAGGTACACGGGCCCTTCCATCTCCGCGGCGGCGAAGACGGCCCTGCGGGCCTCCTTGGCGTCGGCTGGACAGATGACGGTCATGCCGGGGATGGCCCGCATGAGGGCGATGTCCTCGATGCACTGGTGGCTCGCCCCGTCCTCGCCCACGGAGACGCCGGCGTGGGTCATGGCCAGCTTCACGTTCAGGTGGGGGTAGGCGACGGAGTTTCGCACCTGCTCATAGGCCCGGCCCGCGCCGAACATGGCAAAGGTGGAGCAGAAAGGGATCAGCCCCATGGTGGACATGCCTGCGGCCACATTGACCATGTTGGCCTCCGCGATGCCCATGTCGTAGTGGCGCTGGGGAAACGCCTTTTTGAAGGTGACGGTCATGGTGGCGGCAGCCAGGTCCGCGTCCAGGACCACCACCTTCTCATTGACCTGCCCCAGTTCCACCAGGGCCTCGCCGTACGCGGCTCTCGTTGCTTTCTCACTCATGGTATCAGCCCTCCAATTCCTTTAGCGCCTGCGAGCGCTGTTCCTCGTTGGGCGCCTTGCCGTGCCAGCCCACCTGGTTCTCCATAAAGGACACGCCCTTGCCCTTGACGGTGTGGGAGAGGATGGCCTTGGGCTTTCCGGGCTCTGTGGGCTCGCTCAGGGCAGCGAGGACGCTCTCGATGTCGTTGCCGTCCGCGACCTCCACAGTGTGGAAGCCGAAGGCGCGAAGCTTGGCGGCCATGTCGCCCAGGCTCATGACCTCGTCATTGCTCCCGTCGATCTGGAGCCCGTTATTGTCTACCACCACGGTGAGGTTGTCCAGCTTGTAGTGGTTCGCGGCCATGAAAGCCTCCCAGACCTGGCCCTCCTGGCACTCGCCGTCGCCCAGAATGGTGAAGACCCTGGTATCCTTCCCCAGGTGCTTGGCCCCCAGGGCCATGCCCACCGCGATGGAGGCGCCCTGGCCCAGAGAGCCGGTGGAGGCGTCCACGCCGGGGATCTTCTTCATGTCCGGGTGGCCCTGGAGCATCCCGTGGACCTGCCGGAAGGTGGTGAACTCCTCCTTGCCGAAGAAGCCCAGCTCCGAGAGCACGCCGTAGTAGCAGGGGGCCGTGTGTCCCTTGCTGAGGACGAAGCGGTCCCGGTCCGGGTCCCTGGGGTTTTTCGGGTCGACGCGCATCTGCGTGCAGAAGATGGCGCTCATCATCTCCACCACGGACAGCGATCCCCCCGGATGCCCGCTGCCCGCGTTGGCCGTCATATTGATGATATCGCGGCGGACCTCTGTGCAGAAGTTTTTTAGTTCCGCTGTATTCATGTTCAGATAGCCTCCCTTTGCGTATACTGCTCCTCTAGGATACCGCATTTGGCGGATAAAGTCAATTCTTACCGGGCGGGCGGAGGAGATTTTTCCGCGCCCGGAGAAAGTTTTCCCTTTTCTCTTGCCTCTCCCCCCTCAATCTGGTATACTGACTCCACCAAAAGGAGCAGGAGGGCGCAACATGGAGTACTCCCAGAAAATTTCCGAGCGGCTGTGGAACCTCCCGGACAAGGGCGAGCTGGAGAGCCGCCGGGAGGAGACCTACATCGACGACATCGTGCAAAAGAGCCACATTGAGCGGACCCTTCTCTCCAGCCTGGGCGGCGTCCGGACCGTCTTCGACGGCGGCGCGGGGTGCGGGCGGTTCTCCATCCTCCTTGCGAAGCAGGGCTGTGAGGTCACCCACTTCGACATCTCCCAGCCCATGCTGGACAAGGCGCAGGAGTTGGCGGAAAAAGCGGGCGTCCTGGACCGCATGACCTTCGTCAAAGGCGCGCTGGAGGACCTGAGCGCCTTCCAAGACCGCTCCTTTGACCTGGTCATCTCCTTCGACGCCCCCATCTCCTATACATACCCGAAGCAGGAGCAGGTCCTCCGGGAGCTGGTGCGCATCTGCCGGAAGCGCCTTGTGCTCAGCGTCTCCAGCCGCCTGGGGTACCTGCCGTACCTTGCCAACCCCATCCAGAAAAACCAGTTCATCCTGGACGAGACCTGCGGCGACCCCTTTGTCAAATGGTGCGTCGAGCACCGGGAGGAGGCCGTCCGGTCCTTCCGCTTCGACAAAGCCGCCGCCGGCAAGCTCTGGGGGGACGGCCTCATGGGGGGTGAGGCGGAGATCGCGGCTTACGAGGCGGGCGGCGCGCCCTGGTGCATCACCTACACCTTCCTGCCGGACGAGCTCAAGGGCATCCTGGAGGGGCTGGGTGTGCAAAACGTAGAACTGGCGGGCCCCGGCGCGTACGCCCGGACCATCCCCCGGGAACTGCTGGTGAAGATCATGAACGACCCCGAACAGCGGGCCGGTTTTCTCGACTTCTGCTACCGCTTTGACTCCAATCCCTATGTCTGCGGCATGGGAAAGGACAATCTGGTGGCAAAAGGCGAGATCCTCCGGTCTGGCTGTTGACTATCCTCTTATAGAATAGGTGCGTATTATGACCTGGGAACAAATTTGGATGACCGCCGCTGTCTGCGGCCTGCTGGGATTGGGCGTTTTGGCCGTGTGTCTCGCCACCTGGAGCACCCGCCGCAGGATGGGCGAGAAGGACCGGGAGGTCCGCTCCCGGGAACAGCTCTTCGACCTGCTCACCCAGAATACCGACGACATCTTCGTCCTCTTCTCCCCCGCCGACTTCACCGCCGGGTACGTCAGCCCCAACCTGCACCGTGTGCTGGGACTGGACCCGGAGGAGGTCCGCCGGGACGTGCGCAGCCTTCTTTTCGGGGAGCAGACCCCCTTCGGGCAGTCGGGCCTGACAGAGGAGACCCTCGCCGCCATCCCCCTGGGGGGCGTGTGGACCGGGGAGCGGGACATGCTCCATGTGAAGACCTGCGAGGTGCGCTTTTTCAAGGAGCTTCTGCGCCACTGCTCCCTGGAGGACCGGGAGCAGTTCATCCTCATGCTCTCCGACCGCACCCAGGAGCGGCAGATGTATGAGATGCTGGGGGAGGCTTTGCAGACGGCCAAGGTGGCCAACGAGGCCAAGAGCAGCTTTCTCGCCAACATGAGCCACGACATCCGCACGCCTATGAACGCCATCGTGGGCTTCTCCTCCCTCCTCAGCCGGGACGCGGACAAGCCGGAGAAGGTCCGGGAGTACACCCAGAAGATCGCCTCCTCCAGCCAGCACCTGCTGGGGCTCATCAACGATATCTTAGACATGAGCAAGATCGAAAGCGGCAAGACCTCCCTCAATATCGCCGAGTTCAGCCTGCCGGAGCTCCTCGACGAGCTGCAAACGATGATGCTCCCCCAGGCCCGGGCCAAGGACCAGCGCTTCGAGGTCACCACCGGCACCGGCCTCCCGGAGTACCTGCTGGGCGACAAGCTCCGCCTCAGCCAGGTGCTCATCAACCTCCTCTCCAACGCGGTCAAGTACACCGGGCAGGGGGGCGAGGTGCGCCTGGCCGTCCAGGGCCTGCCCCAGAACGCCGACAGCCGCGCCCACCTGCGCTTCACCGTCTCCGACAACGGCTTCGGCATGAGCGAGGCATTCCTCGCCACCATCTTCGATCCCTTCGCCCGGGAGGTCACCGACGAGACCCGGGAGATCCAGGGCACCGGCCTGGGCATGGCCATCACGAAGAACATCGTCGACCTCATGGGCGGCACCATCGCTGTGGAGAGTGAGCCCGGAGCAGGCAGTACCTTCACCCTGGAGGTCTCCTTCGTCCTGGGGCACCGGGAGCAGGACAGCGGCTTCTGGCTCCGCCGGGGCATCACCCGGATGCTTGCCGCGGACGACGACGAGGATGTGCTCCTGGACATCCGGACCCTCATGAGCGGCACGGAGGTGGAGATCACCACCGCCGCCTCCGGGGACGAGGCATTGTCCCTGGTCCAGGACGCCTGTGAGCGGGGAGAGCCTTTCCACGTCATTCTCCTGGACTGGCGGATGCCCGGCCTGGAGACCGCCGAGGTGGTCCGGCGCATCCGGCGGACCGCCGGGGAGCAGGTGCCCCTCCTGGTCCTGACCAGCTGCGACTTCGAGGACATCGCCGAGGAGGCATCTGCCGCCGGGGTCAACGCCTTCCTGCCCAAGCCCTTCTTCCTCTCCAGCTTCCAGCGGGCCGTGGGGCAGATCATCGGAGACGCCCCAGCGGAGGAGCCCCAGGAGGAGGCCTTCTCCCTGGAGGGACTGCGGGTCCTGGCGGCGGAGGACAACGAGCTCAACGCGGAGATCCTCATGGAGCTGCTGGACACCGAGGGCGTTATCTGCGAGGTGGCGCCCAACGGGCAGGCGGCGCTGGAGCGCTTTCTCCACTCCACGCCGGGAGAGTTCGACATGATCTTCATGGACGTGCAGATGCCCGTGATGAACGGCTATGAGGCCACCGCGGCCATCCGCAGCAGCGGACACCCCGGCGCGGACACCATCCCCATCATCGCCATGACCGCCAACGCCTTTGAGGAGGACGTGCAGGCCGCCCTGGCCTCCGGCATGAGCGCCCACACCGCCAAGCCCATCGACATGGAGCGGCTGAAGGCGGTGGTGGCCCGGTTCTGGACGGGGAGCGGGAAGCAATAGGCAAAAATGAGAGCCGGACGGGGGCACCGTCCGGCTCTTGTTCTGAATAGGGCTTACTGGGGCTTGGAGATGTCCTCGCCGAAGTACTTCGTGGAGAGAGCGCTGAGCGTCCCGTCCTCCTTCATCTCGGCGAGGGCCTTGTTGACCGCCTCCCGGAGGCTGGCGGTCTCCTCGCCCTTTCGCATGGGGATGGCGGTCTCTGTGGACTCGGGGGCGAGGCAGGCGATCTTGATCTGGGCGGCGGGGTGGGCGTTCATGTAGTCGGTGTAGCTGACCTCCGCGTTGAGGGTGGCGTCGATGCGGCCGTTGAGCAGGAGCTCGAAGGTCTGGTTCAGATCGTCCACGCCGGTCACGTCTGCGCCGTACTTCTTCGCCACGGCGGCGTAGGTGCTGGTGAGGGTGTTGGCGGTCTTCCTGTCCTTCAGGTCCTCCATGGACTGGATGTCCGTATTGTCGCTCTTGACGATGACGGCGATGCTCCCGTAGGCGTAGGGGTCGGAGAAGTCGTACTTCTCCTTGCGGCCCTCGTCGATGTCCACGCCGTTGACCACCATGTCATAGCGCCCGGCGTCCAGCCCGGCCAGGAGGCCGTCGAAATCCCCCTCCACGAAGGAGGCCTTCACCCCCAGCTTTTCCGCGATGTTCTGAGCCACCTCCACGTCGTAGCCCACCAGCTCGTCGGCCTCGTTGTGGTAGGTCCAGGGGGACCAGGTGCCCTCCATGGCCACGATGATCTCCCCCCGCTCCTTGATCTGAGCCAGGAGGCCGCCGGAGGCGCCCCCCTGGTCCTTTCCGCCGCCGGAGCAGGCGGTAAGGGCGGTGAGACTGAGAAGTGCGGCCGTCAGGAGGGCCGCGATGCGTCTTGCTTTCATGTCAGTTCTCCTTTTTGAATGATCTTGATATTACACGCCGGCATCGCCGGTGGTGCGCAGGAATTCCCGGGTCCGGGCCTGGCGGGGATCCCGGAAGACCTCCCGGGAGGGGCCCTCTTCCACCACCGCGCCGTCCTCCATAAAGACCACATGGGTGGACACGTTCCGGGCAAAGCCCATCTCGTGGGTCACCACCAGCATGGTCCGGCCCTCCTCCGCCAGGTCCCGCATGACGGAGAGCACCTCGCCCGTGAGCTCCGGGTCCAGGGCGGAGGTGGGCTCGTCGAAGTAGATAATCTCCGGGTCCGTGGCCAGGGCCCGGGCGATGGCCACACGCTGCTGCTGTCCGCCGGAGAGCTGGCGGGGGTAGTGGGACGCCCGGTCCGCCATGCCCACCTTCCGGAGGGCCTTCATTGCCGCGTCCTCCGCCTGGTCCTTGGGCATCTTCCGGGCCGTGATGAGGCCCTCAGTGACGTTTTGCAGGGCGGTCTTGTTGCGAAACAGGTTGTAGTTCTGGAACACGAAGGCGGTCTTCTTCCGCAGGCGGGCCACGTCCCGCCTGCTCATCCGCTCCATCTGGAACGTCTCCCCGTCAAAGATCATGGTCCCGCTGCCGGCGGTCTCCAGGAAGTTGATGCACCGGAGCAGGGTGGTCTTGCCGGAGCCGCTGGGGCCCAGGATGGCCACAACGTCCCCCTGGCTGACCCGCAGGCCCACGCCCTTGAGCACCTCCAGGGAGCCGAAGGATTTATGTACGTCTCTCACTTCCAGCATCAGTCCACCTCCGCCGTCTCATAAGCGCCCAGCTTCCGCTCCCCCACGCCCTGGAGCCATGTCAGCACCGTGGAGAAGATGAGGTAGATAAGCCCCAGCTCCATGTACAGCGCCAGGGGCTCGTAGCTCCAGGCCACGATCTCCTTTGTAGCCATAAACATCTCCGCCACCGTGATGTTGGCGGCCAGGGACGTGTCTTTGACCATTGCGATAAGGCCGTTGGAGAGGGACGGAAAGGCCGTCCGCATGGCCTGGGGCAGGATGATCCGGCGCATGGTCTGCCACCAGCTCATCCCCACGCAGTACCCCGCCTCCAGCTGTCCCACGGGGACGGACTCCAGCGCCGCGCGGATGGTCTCCGCGCAGTAGGCCCCCTCGTTGAGGGAGAACACCAGCACCGCCGCCGGGAAGGGCTCCATGAGGATGCCCAGGTTGGGCAGGCCGTAGAACACCACGAACAGCTGCACCAGAAGGGGCGTTCCCCGGAAGACCCAGATATAGAACCGGCACACCTGCTTGAGCACCGGCACGTTGGCAAACTGCACCAGCGCCGCCGCCACCGCGATGACCATCGCCAGGGCGAAGGCGATTACCGTCAGCGGGATGGTCACCGTCAGCCCCGGCAGAAGGATCTTCCAGAAGGAGTCCAGCAAAATTCCCAGCAGTCTCTCACTCATTGGCTCGATCACTTCCTTGCCTGTTAGTTTATTTTTTCTTCAAAGGAGTATACTCCCTTTTTTACAAAATTGCAAATACTTTTTTCCGATCCACTGCCATGTTTTTTCGCTATGGAAGCCCCGGCGGCCTCCAGGGCCGCCGGGGCGGTTTGACGAATTTACCAGAACACCCCTCCAGCGCCGTCCAGCACCTCGAGACGCCGCACCCTGGTGAAGTCCGGCGTCAGCTCCGGGCGGTGTGCGGTGATGGCTGCGGCCAGCAGCGCCGGGTTCAGCCCCGGGTTCTGGGCCGCGACCCTCGCCGTGAGGCGCAGAAGCCCCGACTCCTCCTCTACCTCCAGGCTGTGGAGCATGGGGCGGATGTCGATGTCCGCCATGGCTTTCCTCTTGGTCCTCTTCTGGACCACCAAGGTCTCTCCGGTGAGGAGCTTTCCCACCTCCTCCGCGCCCCCATCCGGGACGCCGCCGTCATAGACCAGCTCCACCCGGCACAAAAGCTCCGCCAGGTCCCGGATGGGCCGCGCCGGCGCCCGGCACTCCAGCGCCCGGATGCCCTCCGGCAGGGAGGGGGCCAGCCGCCCGGGGAGGGCGGCGCAGTCCAGGTCCTCCACCGTCTCCAGGTCCAGAAGCTCGCACACGCTCTCCTGCCCCACGCTCAGGGGCAGGGCAAAGGACAAAATGGGGTGGGGGTGGAACCCCTGGGAGTGCCGCAGGACGATGCCCTGCCGCAAAAACACCCTCTGGAAGGTCCGCAGCAGGTCCAGGTGGGAGATGTATACTGCCCGGCCCTCCTTCGCAAATCGCAGACGCAGTTTAGCCACGGCAGCACTCCCCCCCTTCCACGATATTGGCCCCGCAGCCGCCGCACTGGGTACGGCAGTCCGGGGTGGTCTCGGACTGGTAGGCCAGCTCCCGCTGGCGCCACAGATAGCTGTCGGAGACATAGCAGGAGATCACGCTCCAGGGCATGATCTCATCCCGTCCCCGCTCCCGGTTGGCATAGAAGGCGGGGTCCAGGCCGCACTCGGCGAAGGCCTCGGTCCAGCGCCCCAGGTCGAAACAGTCCGTCCAGGCGTCCAGCCGGGCCCCCTTGCGGTAGGCCTTCTCCAGCACCCGGCCCACTCTCCGGTCGCCCCGGGCCAGCACGGCCTCCAGGAAGCTGGTGTCCCCGTCGTGCCAGTTGTAGGTGACGGCCTTGGCGGTGATGGAGCTGCGCAGGAGCTTCACCCGGCGTTCGTACTCCTCGATGGAGATCTGGGGCTCCCACTGGAAGGCGGTGAAGGGCTTGGGCACGAACCAGGACGTGGAGACGGTGATCCGCAAGGGCCGGTTCTTATTGCTCGCGTACTCCCGCCAGACGTGGACTGCCCGGTTAGCCAGCTCCGCGATGGCCGCCACGTCCTCATCGGTCTCCGTAGGCAGGCCCAGCATGAAGTACAGCTTCACCGCGCTCCAGCCGCCGGAGAAGGCCGTGCGCAGGCTCTCCATGAGCTCCTCCTCGGTGACGTTCTTGTTGATGGCGTCCCGCAGGCGCTGAGTGCCCGCCTCCGGGGCGAAGGTGAGCCCCGCCTTCCGGCCCTTTTGCAGCCGCTGCATCAGCTCCATGGAGAAGTTGTCCGCCCGCAGGCTGGGCAGGCTTAGATTCACATGCTTCTCCCCGCAGAAGAGCTCCAGATCGCCGCACAGGCCCACCAGCTCCGGATAGTCGCTGGTGGAGAGGGAGCTGAGGGTGATCTCCTGATACCCGGAGTCCTCTACAGACTCCCGTGCATACCGGGCCAGCTGTTCCCGGCTCCGGCACCGCACTGGGCGGTAGACGTACCCCGCCTGACAGAACCGGCACCCACGGATGCACCCGCGGAACACCTCCAGGGTCACCCGGTCGTGGACGATCTCCGTGCTGGGGACGATGGTCTTGGCGGGATAGTAGGACTTGTCCATGTCGTGGACCACCCGCTTATAGACCCGCTCCGGCGCGCCGTCCAGGGGGGTGATGGCGGAGATGGTGCCGTCCTCGTGATAGGAGACCGTATAAAGTGACGGAACATATACTCCCTGTATCTCCGCCGCCGCCCGGAGGAAGCGGGACTTGTCCCACCCCTCCTGTTTTGCCTTGCGGAAGAGGGTGATGAGCTCCGGCAGGACGTCCTCCCCCTCGCCGATGAGGACCAGGTCGATGAAGTCCGCCACCGGCTCGGCGTTGTACATGGCCGTACCCCCGGCGATGACCAGGGGGGTGAGGTCCGTCCGGTCTTCGCTCCGCAGGGGCAGTCCGGAGAGGTCCAGCATGTTCAGCATGGCCGTGTAGGCCATCTCGTAGCCCACGGAGAAGCCGATGATGTCGAACTGCCCCACCGGGTCCCCGCTCTCCAGGCACCAGAGGGGGATGCCCGCGGCGCGCATCTCCTCCTCCATGTCCGTCCAGGGGGTGAAGGCCCGTTCGCACCAGACCCCGGGCATGTCGTTCATCACCCCGTAGAGGATGCGGAAGCCCAGGTTGCTCATGCCGATCTCGTAGGTGTCCGGGAAGCAGAAGGCGAAGCGCACGTCCACTTCGTCCTTCGGCTTCATCACGGCGTTATATTCTCCGCCCACATACCGCGCCGGCTTCTGCACCCGCGGCAGGATGCGCTCTAATCGTTTGTCCACTGTTTTTCTCCTTGCAAGATTTTGGGGCCGTTCCCTCTACAGGGCCTCGCCCTCCGGCGATGGGCTTTCCCCGCTCCGGTCCTCCAGTCCTTTGGCGAACAGCTCCTCGGTCAGCGCTTCTGCGGCGGCGAGGCGGGAGGCCGGGACAAAAAAACGGATCGTCTCGGACAGGGAGCCCGTTTTGAGGGCCAGTCCGGCCCCCAGGGAGCTCTCCTGAATGAACGGGATGCCGTGCTGGTGCAGGACGTCGGCCAGCATCCCCGCCCAGATCGGGCTCTGCTCCGTCAAATAGCACAAATTCTCAGTCTTCCTTCCGGGATGCGCCTCTGCCGGGGAGGCCGTCAGCGCCTCATACGTCTCCATGCTCATGATGACCAGGTCGCCGTAGCCGTTCTTCGTGATGAAGACCGGCTCATTTTGGGCGTGGCAGAGCTCGGAAATCTCGTTCGTATTGCGCAGGTCCGTGATCGGTCTGATGTGCGGCATAAAAAGCCCCTCCTTTCTATGTACATGATAATAGCATGATCATGTACATCCTGCAAGCTGTTTTTTCGTACAGACCGCGGGAGGGGCTGGGATACATCCCGTCACTCCATCCGGTACCGCCCCAGTCCGGCGATTCGGACGCTCTTCTGGGCGTGGAGCTCCAGGAGGGCGGCGGCTAAGAGCTCGCTGTCGTGGCGGACAAAGCCTCTGCGGGTCGTGGAGACGGGCCGGGAGACCAGCTCCACCCCCAGCCTCGCACATGCCTCCTTGTCGAAGCGCAGCTGCTCGGCCCCCTCCTGGGCGTAGCGGGAGAGGATATCGGCGGGGATATTGGCGGAGTTGGCCAGGCACAGGTGGAACAGCCCCGGCAGGGGGTGCTGGGAGATGGCCTGGGTGTGGTCGGCGTTGGGGTAGCCCTCGGTCTCCCCCTCCTGGGGCATGACGTTGGCGATATAAATTTTCAGCGCGTCGGAGTCCATGATGGCCTGGGCGATGCCCTCCACCAGCAGGTTGGGGATGATGGAGGTGTAGAGGCTCCCGGGGCCCAGGAGGATCATATCCGCCTCCCGGATGGCCTCCAGGGCGCTTTCCAGGGCCGGGGGGCGCTCCGGCAGAAGACGGACCCGCCGGATGCGGCAGTCCTCCCGCTTCTTGCAGTAGAAGATCTTCGACTCTCCCAACACCCGTGCGCCGTTTTCCAGCTCCGCCTCCAGCTGGACGTTGGCGGTGGTCACCGGCAGGACCCGGCCCGTGATGGCCAAAACCTGGCTCATGCGGCTGACGGCCTGCTCGAAGCTCCCGCCGGAGATGCCGTTGAGGGCGGCGAGGAAGAGGTTGCCGAAGCTCTGCCCCTTTAGGGACCCCTCGGTGAACCGGTAGTGGAGCAGCTCCCCCATGAGGGGCTCCACGTTGGCCAGAGCCTCGAGGCAGTTGCGGATGTCCCCCGGCGGGAGCATCCCCAGCTCCTGCCGCAACACCCCGGAACCGCCGCCGTCGTCAGCCACAGTGACGATGGCCGTCAGGTTGTTGGTGTGGCGCTTGAGGCCCCGGAGCATGGTGGACAGCCCCGTCCCGCCGCCGATGGCCACGATCTTCGGCCCCTTCCCGCTGGGACCGCGGTAGAGTTTTTCTTCATTCATAGGCGTTTTGTTCTTCCCGTACCCTAAGCGGCACAAAATTATGAATACTTAACGTTCCAGTTTTAAAAAATCTTTCTGTATAACCCCCGCCCCAGAAACTCAATTTCATTGGAGTCCACTGCGCAGCGGTTTTGAATGATGGAAATCTTGCCCTGTTCGGGAATCTCTCCAAACAGGATATTGCATCCCACCCAACCTGCCCTGCGGGCATTGTCACCGAGCGGCCTGCGTTTTTCAGCTATTTCCGGGGTAAAAAAGTGTTTTGGAATAATCAGCAGATCATCTACGCATAGATCGCTCAAGTGATAGCTTAAGATTAGAAAATCCGGATTATGATCGCAGGTAATTCGTTTTATAAAGGTTTCATAAGCTCCATCGGCTATCTTGGCGCCAATTTTCCCGTTTTTGCTTTTCAGCTCGTACTCACTCCTGCAGGCTGGACAGTAAAAATCTGCAACAGCGCGATTATTAGGGAAATGTTTGATACGATGAAAGCCGCACCGTGGGCAAAACAGATTCGCCTCTGCCCATGATTCCGTCAAAACCCTGATAGCTTGTGACTGGCTTTTATACATTTTTGCCTTTTCTAAGTCAAAATGCAGGTCCATACATTGCTCCTGATATTCAACAACTCAATTCCTCGTCATATCCCTATGGTTCTCCGTCACCTGGTACCCCAGGGAGGCGATGAACCCGGCCAGGGCGTGGGTGACGGCCACGGACCTATGGTGCCCGCCGGTACAGCCCACGGCCACCACCAGCATGGTCTTGCCCTCCTCCCGGTAGAGGGGGAGGACAAAACGCAGCAGGTCCCGGAGCTTCTCCAGGAACTGCTCCGTCTCCCGGAAGGAGAGGACGTAGTCCCGGACCTCCTGGTCCAGGCCGGTCTTGTGGCGCATGGAGTCGATGTAAAAGGGGTTGGGCATGAAGCGCACGTCGAAGACCAGGTCCGCCTCCATGGGCAAGCCGTGCTTGAAGCCGAAGGAGACCAGACTCACGATCATCTCCCCGGCCTCCCTGCTGTCGCCGAAGAGGCGCAGAAGCTCCCCCCGAAGCCGCGCAGTGGAGTAGTTGGAGGAGTTGATGACCACGTCCGCCTGCGCCCGCACCGGGGCCATAAAAACCATCTCCCGCCGCACCGCCTCCTCCAGGGACCCGGAACCCTCCAGCAGAGGGTGGAGCCGCCGGGTCTCCTTGTAGCGGTGGATGATGGCGGCCACGTCCGCCTCCAGGAAGAGGAGGCGGCAGACGTACTCCCGCGCCCGCAGGGCGGAGAGCACATCCAGGAACTCGTCCAGACTCTCGCCGGTGCGCACGTCGTAGACCAGGGCCACCCGGCTGTAGCGGTTGGAGCCCGCGGCGCAGAACTCCGCGAACTTCATGATGAGCCCCGCCGGGATGTTGTCCACAATATAAAATCCCATGTCCTCCAGGAAGGAGGCGGCCTTACTCTTGCCTCCCCCGGAGAGACCGGAAATGATCAGAATCTCCATATTCGCCCTCCCACACACTGTGGACTGCTTCAGTCCACGATCTTGATCTCCGGCTCCAGGTCCACGCCGGTCTCCTCCCGCACCCGGGCGCGCACCAGCTCGATGAGGGCGCACACGTCGGCGCAGGTGGCCCCGCCGGTGTTGACCACGAATCCGGCGTGCTTGGGCGAGACCTGCGCACCCCCCACCCGCAGGCCCTTGAGGCCGCACTGCTGGATGAGGGTCCCGGCGAAATGGCCCTCCGGCCGCTTGAAGGTACTGCCCGCGCTGGGCAGTTCCAGGGGCTGCTTCTCCCGGCGGCGGCGGGAGAGGTCCTCCATGGTCCCCCGGATGGCCTCCGGGTCCCCGGGGGCGAGGGTGACCTCCGCCTCCAGCACCGCGCCGAGCTTTCCGGAGAAGACGCTGTGCCGGTAGCCGAAGTCCAGCTCCTCCGGCCCCAGGACGGCGGTCCCCTCACCGGGGAACCAGGCCCATACCCGGGTGACCACCTGCCGCATCTCGCCGCCGTAGGCCCCGGCGTTCATGCACACCGCGCCGCCCAGGCTCCCGGGGATGCCGTGGGCGAACTCCAGTCCGGTCAGCCCCTCCCGCAGGGCGAAGGAGGCCAGACAGGCCAGACCCGTCCCCGCGCCCGCCCGCAGAACGGTCTCCCCTGTCCGCGCTATGCGCTCCAGGGCCCCGGTGTGGATCACCAGACGGTCCAGCCCCCGGTCCGAGACCAGGAGGTTGGACCCGTTGCCCACCAGGAGCACCGGCCAGCGGCGCTCGCCAGCCAGCTCCAGCAGCGCGGTCAGCTCCTCCGGACTCCGGGGCCTTGCGAATCTCCGTGCCGGACCGCCGATCCGGAAGGTGGTGTGAGCCGCCATAGACTCCTCCTGCAAAATTTCCAGTTCCGGGAACCGGGATGCCGTCTCCCGGTCAAACGCATCAACCCAGGGCATGGAAAGCCTCCTTAAAATGGGATATTAGATGAAAAAATGTTACTGATTCAACCCCAGCAGGGCGGCGCCGATGATCCCGGCGTCGTTGCCCAGCTTGGCCTTGGTGAGCTTGGTGTGGACATCCGCCTCCCGGCCAAAGACCATCTCCCGGACCATGCCCTGGAGGGGGATGAGCAGGTTCTCGTCACTCTGATGGCTGACGCCGCCGCCCAGGCAGATGACCTCCGGCTGGAAGATGTTGACGTAGTTGGCCAGGCCGTCGGCCAGATAGCGCAGGTACTGGTCCACCACGGCCCGGGCGGCGGTGTCGCCGGTGCGCAGGGCCTCAAAGGCGGTGCGGCCGTCCACGCGGCTCAGATCGCCGCCCACAAGGCCCCACATGGAGGAATCCTTGTGCTGTTCCATGGCGGTCATGGTCTGACGGATGAGGGCGTTGGCGGAGGCGTAGCGCTCCCAGCACCCCTTGCGGCCGCAGGAGCACGCCTCGCCGTCGTGGACGATGACGATATGCCCGCCCTCGCCGCCGCAGCCGTTGACGCCGGAGAGGATCTTCCCGTTCAAAATGATGCCTGTGCCGATACCGGTGCCCAGGGTGACGAGGATCAGGCTCTCCACGTTCTTGTCCTCAAAGTGGTAGTACTCCCCCAGAGCGGCGCAGTCGGCGTCGTTGCCCAGGTAGACCGGGATATCCCAGTGCTTGTGGAACATCTCCGCCACGGGCATGAAGCGGATGGGGATGTTCACGGTCTTGATGACCACGCCCTTTTTGTTGTCCACCGGCCCGGGGAAGCCCATGCCCACGCTGGAGACCTTCTCCCGGGGCACGCCGTTCTCCTCCAGAAGGTCCAGGGCCATCTGCACCAGGGTCTCCCCCATCTGCTCCATGGACACGAATCTCAGGGGCGTCTTCTTGGCGGCCACGATCTGGTAGCTCTCGTCCACCAGCCCCGCCTTCAGGTTGGTCCCGCCGATGTCGATTCCAATGTAGTACATGATTGATTGTTCCTCCCAACAGTCGATTCTATGAAATGCGCCGGACAAATCATTCGATATTCTTCAGCCCGTCGTACAGCTCGTTGAAGCTCTCCTCCCGGTCGCAGCGTCCGGTCCTCCCCGAACTCAAAGAGGAAGCACCTGACAAGCTCCTCCACCGTTATTTCCAAAGCTGTGAAGAACTGTGTATCGGCGAACTCCCAGGCCGGGGGTGATGCACAGTTTCCGGCAGTACTTCTCGGAGCTGCCGCGAAGGTTCCCTGTCCATACCGCCCTATCCCTCCATGGCGTGGCGCTCCAGCTCGTCCGCCAGCTGCTTGGCGGCGTTGAAGCCGTATTTCTTGTTGCGGTTGTTGACGGCGGCCACCTCCACGATCGTGGCCAGGTTCCGTCCGGGCTGGACCGGGATGGTGACGATGGGCACCTCCAGCCCCAGGATATTGACTTTCTCCTCGTCCAGGCCGAAGCGGTCGTAGAACTTATCCTCCCGCCAGCGCTCCAGGTGGACCACCAGGTCCACTTGGCTCTCCAGCTTGACGGCGCTCGTGCCCAGCAGCTGCTGGACGTCGATGACGCCGATGCCCCGCAGCTCCATGTAGTGCCGGATGAGCTCCGGAGCCTTGCCGTAGAGCTTGTCGGTCACCCGGCGCAGCTCCACAGCGTCATCCGCCACAAGGCGGTGGCCTCGCTTGATGAGCTCGATGGCCGTCTCGCTCTTGCCCACGCCGCTGTCGCCGGTGATGAGCACCCCCTCGCCGTAGATGTCCAGCAGTCCGCCGTGGCGGGTGATGGTGGGCGCGGTCTCCCGGGTGAGGAGCTCGATGACCTTCGTCGTGAAATCCACGGTAGTGTCCGCCGTGTGCAGGAGCGTGCGCTGGTTCTTCCGGGCCATGGCCAGACACTCCGGGAAGATATCCAGGTCCCGGCTCACCACCAGGGCGGGGATATTGTAGGAGAAGAGCCGCGCAAAGCCCTCCTGCCGCTGCTCCGGCGTGATCTTCTCCAGCATCTTGGTCTCCGCCATGCCGATGACCTGCAGGCGCCGCTCGTCAAAATAGTCGAAAAATCCCACCAGCTGGAGCCCGGGCCGGTTCACGTCCTTGATCCCCACCAGGGCGGTCTCAAAATCCGCCCCCCGGTTCACCACCGCGAGCCCCAGCTTCTCCACCAGCTCCGCGACCTTGATGCCGCCGGTCATTTCGTCTTTTTTCATCCCAACGTCCCTCCTTGCGGCGGGCTTCCCGCCCCGCCGTTTCTTTCGGATTATTATAGTATAAAAGGAGCCGCTTGGCAAGAGCGCAAAAAGTTTTCTGAATTTTTAATTTTGTGCTTGCATTTTGTGTCAAACTCTGCTATCATAGTCTGCGGTGCTTTTTGTGCCCATTTGAATCTTTGAACAGCAAGGAGGTGCAACGGATGGCTAAATGTCAATTCTGTGACAAGGGTGTTACCTTTGGCATCAAGGTCTCTCACTCCCACAGACGCTCCAACCGCGCATGGAAGCCCAACGTCAAGCGCGTCAAGGCGATCATCGACGGTACTCCCCGCCATGTTTATGTTTGTACCCGGTGTCTGCGTTCCGGTAAAGTCACCAGAGCTGTCTGACATAACCAAAAAAGCGGCTTCTCGCCGCTTTTTTGATTTCTCCGGGGTCCCTTCTTTTTTATTCTCCTGCGAATCCAGGGTTCAGGGGCTGTGCCCCTGGACCCTCCTTTTTCCTCCTGGGGGTAGTGGGTGCTGACATGCAGCCCCGGGGCTCCTCGCCCCGGACCCCGGTGACTTTTCCCCCGCGGGAAAAGTCACCAAAAGCGCGCCGGACCTACGGTCCGGACCCCCTCATTCCCACGGGGGTTTTTTATTTTACGCTACGACCTGTTTGTCTGGTTTTTCCCAATTCCTGCCCTGGGCCGATGCCAGTCGAATCACTGGAGCCACTCCCCTGCCCTTTGGCCTTCTTCGTTGGGTTCGCCTCCTGAAGCACACTTCTATTTCGATACTACCGGGCCACCGGCACGGTGCGGGCGGTACTGCCCATCCCTTCGCAGAGCGCGGCGTCCCGTCCCTCAACCGCCCTCCCGAACCCCTAATCTCCGAAGCCCTTCCTCTCCAACCAGGGAAGCCAGCTCCTCATACGTGACCCGCAGCTCCACCTCCCCCATAGAGTACGGCCCCAGCTCATAGGGCGAAAACACCACCAGCATCCCCTCCTCATCAAAGAGGACCGTCCCCTCGTTCCACCGGGAGATGATCTCCGCATACTCCGGCCAGCAGCTGCCCAAAATGTCCCCCCGCTCCTCCAATTTCTCCAGCAGGACCGCCGCCGCCCCCGTCCGAAAAGCCTCCGGCGTATCAGCGATCTGGATCGGATTGATAAACTGCCCCGCCCGCAGGTCAAACAGGAAACTGGACACATACCGGTTCGGATGAGCCCCGCCGGTAAAACACTGGTTATCCAGCCGGACGCTGACGATCTCCCCCAGCAATTCCCCGCGGGCGGAGGTCTCATCATAGTAATAAATACTGTTTCTATCCCAAACTGTATACCCGGACAGCGCGTCCTCCCCCATGATGCGCCCTGTCTCCGAAGACTTCTCCATCAGCACGGCCATCGTCTCATTAAAAAGATCCACATTCCGCTCAACCGCCTCCGCAATCTCCCGGGGCAGCTCCTCCCCATTGACCACCGCCAGAGTCAACAGCGTATATGTATAGTGCGCCACCTCCGTGCCGTCTTCGGCAGTAAAAGTATTCTCCGCCGTGGCGGCATCCAATTGGTACTCCGGCTCCACCGGCGGCGTCTCCGGAGGCGGCGTCTCCGGCTGGACCGGAACTGCCGGCCTGCCCCCCTCCATCCCTGCGCACGCCGCCAGCAGGCAGAAACACAGCGCTAAAAAGGCTGCGGCAAAATGTCTCATACAGTTCTCCTTACCGTGCTTTTATCTCATCACAGGCCCAATGGCAAACTCCTGCCCCGGTCCTGCCTGCGCCAGCTCCGGAAACGCCAGGACATAGAAGTCCGTACACCGGCTCTCCAGGTCAAAGACCTCCTGAGCCCGCTCCCCCAGCCTGCGGACGCTCCCCGGCTTCGTCAGAACGGGCAGGACCGCCCGCTCCACCATCTCCCGCAGAAGCCCCCGGCCTCTCCCGTTGGCCCCCAGCACCCGCAGATAGGGCGGCATCTCCCCAGGCCCCGGCGTCCGGACACCCAACGCGCTCAAGACCAGCATCCGCCGCAGGCGGGCCAGAGGATAGCGCTTCGTCTTAGCCGCCGCCAGGACGTCCTCCAGCGCCGTCTCGGACTGCACCGCCTGATAGAACCGGCGGTACAGCCCCTCATTCCCTCCGTCGTAGGGCCGGAAGTCCTCCTTCCCCATTTGCCGCAGGCGCGCCAGGATGGCCCGTTCGCAGTTGGCTGCGCTCACCGGGGCCCGGCCCGCGCCCATCTCCCGCTCCAGGACATGGGCAGTGCCCTCCGGCACAAGCTCCCGCCAGGATTCCCCCGCCAGGACCCGCTCCCGGATGGCGGAGGCGGAGGAAAAGTCCCCCAGCTCCCCGCTGTCATGGGCCGCTCCAACTCTGGGCAGGGCCAGCGGCTCCATGGCGCTCCCCTGCTTCTTCAGCGCCCGCAGGTACTCCACCGCCAGCGTGTTGTTGGGCCGGGAGAGACACTCCGCCGTCTCCCGGTCTGTCAGGCCCCGGACGGCCCCCTGCCGCGCGGCGGCAAAGGTCATGCCCCCGTCCAGGAACCGCCGCAGGCCGGCGTGATACGCCGGCGTATCCAGACACGCCGCGATCCGCTCCAGAGGCTCCAGGTCCCCGCACTCGCAGCCAAAGGCCAGGTGCGTCACCCCCCCCGCGGCCTCCAGCACCGCCACGCCCCCCTGGGCGAACCGCTCCGCCGGAGCGCAGGCCCAGGGCGTGGGCAGCTCCAGCACCAGGTCCGCGCCGCCTGAGAGCGCCGCCTCCGCCCGCGCGTGCTTTTCCAGCAGGGCAAAGTCCCCCCGCTGTACAAAATTCCCGCTCATGCAGGCCGCCACCGCCGTATCCGCCCCCAGACGGCGGCGGACCTCCCCGATCTGCCACGCGTGGCCCCGGTGGAACGGGTTATACTCAGCGATGATCCCTACAGCGGTCATGAACGTCCTCCCTGCGGCAACGGCCGGTCTCCATCCAAAATTTTTAGGAAAAACCCCAAAAAAATGGTTGTCTAACCGGCAAAAATAGTCTACAATATGATAGGGTCTATTTTAACTGTCTCCAGCCCGGATTGCAAGATACAGGTTGGAAACAAAAATTAACAAAACAATAACAATCAGACCGACAAGGAGAGAAAACCATGAAAATTCTGATCATCAACGCAGGCAGCTCCTCCCTGAAGTACCAGTTTATGGAGTCTGAGGGCGGCGAGGTCTTCGCCAAGGGCCTGTGCGAGCGCATCGGTATCGACGGCCGTCTGACCCACAAGGTCCCCGGCCGCGAGGACGTCAAGCAGGACATCCCCATGCCCACCCACTCCGAGGCCATCCAGGCCGTGCTGGACATCATGGTGGACCCGGTCAAGGGCGTCATCGCCTCCACCGACGAGATCGCTGCCGTCGGCCACCGGGTGCTCCACGGGGGCATGGCCTTCACGGAGAGCTGCATCATCGACGACGCGTGCATCGCGGCCATTGAGAAGTGCATCCCCCTGGGCCCCCTCCACAACCCCGCCAACCTC
>Ga0137308_100692_pt1 | contig 47987 bp, 56 predicted proteins | sample Inofrocosms_June_FD_97181 | JGI IMG/M metagenome (GOLD analysis project Ga0137308, IMG submission 97181) | Mouse cecal microbial communities from Vienna, Austria - N-Acetylneuraminic and N-Acetylglucosamine D2O microcosms_June | ecosystem: Host-associated > Mammals > Digestive system > Large...
CGCGTTCAATACCTGCCCCAGTATCGTTGCCCATGCAGCTCCTTTTACGCCCCATCCGCATACAAAAATAAAAACCGGGTCAAGAATCATGTTTGTAGCACATCCGATCAGGAGACCGACCATGCTTATCTTCGGTCTGCCGTCAGCACGGATCGGGCTTCCAAAAGCGGAACAGACGATCGAAAAAGGAAATCCAAGTACAATGATCCGTCCATAGTCCAGCGCATAAGGAAGTACGTTATCCGTAGCCCCAAACAACCGGCAAAGCGGTGTCAAAAACAATTCAAACAGGATCAGCAGGACAATTCCGGTTCCAATGACTATCGCTACCATATTCCCTATGCCTTTTGCTGCCTTTTCCGGTTCCTTTTTCCCAAGGTGCAGGCTCATAAAAGCCGCCGCCCCGTCCCCAAACATAAAACCGAGAGCCAGCATAATCGTTGAAATCGGCATAATTACATTCGTTGCCGCATTTCCAAGATATCCTACCCCCTGGCCGATAAAGACCTGGTCTACCATGTTATACAGTGAATTCACCACAATGGAAATAATGCTTGGCACTGCATAACGCATCATCAGTTTTCCAACCCTTTCAGTGCCGAGCGGGTTGGTTTTCGTTATTGTTGCTTCCATTTTCTACCTCCTGGTTTTATAAATCTGCCTCTCTGTTTGTTGTTAGCACTCATGTTCTTCGAGTGCTAATCCTTGCCTAAAAAAATATGCCAGCCAACACTGGCAGACTCAGTTAGTAATATAACCCTGTCGGACTATATGCTATATTAAAGCACACCAGTTCTTGAAAGTGAAGTGAAAATATGGTATTATCAATGACGAAAACGCAATAATCGAGGTGAAACACATGAATACAGACCAGTTAAAGAGCTTTATCCAGGTTGCCGAAAACCTGAACTTTGCAAGAGCTGCTGAAATTTTAAAGATTACACAATCAGCGGTCTCCCGGCAGATTCATTCGCTGGAAAATGAATTAGGAACAAAACTTCTGCACCGTACTACCCGGACAGTTATCCTTACCCCCGCCGGAATCAGTTTTTTGGAAGATGCGAAAAATGTTATGGGCAGGTTAAAAGTTGCTGAGCAAAAAATACAGCGCCACCAAAGTACAAATATACAGGTTCTAACCATTGGATGTCAGAATGAAGCTAACCTGGATCTGCTCTGCAAGGTACTCAAATCCTGCAAACAGCAGATTCCCGAACTTTATCCGTTTTTAAAAGTGATCCCTCACAGATCTATTTTAAATCTTTTCTATCAAGATGAACTGGATCTGCTGTTTGGTTTTCAGGAAGATATTCCGATAAAAAATGACACGATTTACATAGAACTGTTCCAGATACCACTGTGCTGTATTGTTCCGGCTTCACACCCCTGGGCCGAACGCCCGGAGCTTGCAAAAGAAGAACTGTACCTGGAAAATATTGTCGTCTGCAATTCCTATGCAATCCCCGCCAGGGTTGCGGAAATGCAAAATCAGATTTCACAGCATATCCTGCCAGAGTCCACTTATGTGTGTGAAAACATGCAGGTACTCCTTACACTTGTAAGGGCAGGTTATGGCTGCTCTGTTCTTCCGCTTATGAATTTTGTAAACACGGATATACGCGGAATTCCCTTAAAAGACAGTGAGCCTTTATCCTATGGTATCTTTTTTAAGAAAAGTTCTCAAAGCCCTCTTTTAAAAAAATTTATTTCCATTGTAACGAATACATCTTACAGTTAACCACAAAAGCGATATGGATATCCGAAAGTCTCCTTATCGCTTTTTCATTCAATGTATAATTTCCAAACCTTTTTATTTTGCTTTGCAAGGGGGTTCAAAATCAATTAAAGGGTTCAAATTACATTTTCACACCATCCACAATTTCAGAACATAAAAAAGAAGGCTTCCGGCAAGTTATCCAACCTGTCGAAAGCCTTTATTTCAAGCGTTTTTCACATATTCTCTTGAAATGGATTGTATCAAAATGCGGTTTTACATATCCTCGTATTCTATGATCTGCGCCCTGTCGCCTTCCTCCAGAAACATGGCTATGTACTCCCTGCACATAATGAGCTGGTTTTCAACGCTTTCGCCTTTGCCGGTCCATTTGGACTTTCTGCTGTAGATGGCGATCCGCAACCAAATTCCCCCTTTCGCTATGGATTGCTTTCTTTAAACCTGTGGATCAGTTCATCCAACACTGCAAGCTGCTCCTTTTTCGACAGGCCGCTCCCGCATACGGCCTGCTTTATATAGATGAGTGTGAATTCATTTACGATATTCTGTATATCCGATTTTTCTTTGCCACACTCTGTGATGCAGTTTATTTCATGGTTTCTCATGCAGGACTCCATACAGTTCTTGTTACAATATATGTAACGGGTATTCCCTTTTTTCCGATTTCTTTTCTATGGGAGTCTTCCCTGCTGTGAGGGCGCACAATAAAAGATCCCCTGTCCTGAACTATTCCAGAACAGAGAATCTTTCCGTAATATTATCCTGCTGTATACCGACGCGCCGTCAGATCTTCCGCTTTCCGGCTGCCGCATAGCCGTCCGTGCGCGGGATCCACTCCAGGAACGCCTCCACCTGCTGATTCCAGAAGCGCCACTCGTGCGTAAATCCGGGAACAGGCACCCAGGTGACATCTGCGTGATGTTCTTTTAAGGTATCCACAAACTCCGCGTTCAGTTTGAACAGGAAATCGTCCTCCCCGCAGGCAATATAGAGAGGCGGCACTTTCCTGCCCCCGTTAAGAGCCTTCTTCGCCAGCCAGCTCACATCCAGCGGACCATCCACCAGCCCTTCGATCTCCTTCGGATCGCCTGCCGGCATCACTGCACCGGAGAAGGAACCGATCGCCGCGAAACGCTCCGGATTGGAGAAACCGTGCAACAGCGCCCCATAGCCTCCCATCGAAAGACCCGCTATATAACTGTGCTCCGACGCATCGGAGATTGGAAAATAATTTGTCACAAACTCCGGTACTTCCTTTGAAACAAAGTCAAAGAATTTGTCACTGCCCGGCACATCCCGGTAAAATTTATTTTCCCCGGAAATCATCACCACCGCGATGTTGCGCTCTTCCGCAAACAGCTCGACATTGGTATAGCCACGCCACTGCGCATGGTTATTCCCCATGCCGTGCATCAGGTAGAGCACCGGATATTTCTCCTTCACCACATGACTCGGCGCCGGTGCATCCGCATTCCCCATCAGGGACGCCATAGACTCAGGAATCGTCGTGCTGGGAATGATTACGGTGATATCCACCGTCCTCGTCAGCACATAAGAAATCACATTACACTGAAATACTGCCATCTTTTCCTCCATTCTGAAACGTTTTTCCGGTTTCTAAATTGTTACCCTTTTACAGCTCCCATCGCGATACCCTCTGCAAAATATTTCTGCAGGAACGGATAGATCGCAAGGATCGGTGCGAGAGCCACGAACGCGATCGCCATACGGACACTGACCGTCGGGATCTGCATCGCCGCGCCGCTGGAAGCCGCCGTCGCGTTGGCCTGCAGCGCCTGAATATCCTGGATCATCTTATTGAGCAGCGTCTGGATGCTGTAAAGTTTTGCATCATTAATATAGTATAAACCGTTCGTCCAGTCATTCCAATACCCCAGCCCGGAGAACAGCCCCACGGTCACGAAGATCGGTACGCCCATCGGCACCGCGATCCTGCGGAATATGTACAGATAAGAAGCGCCGTCAATCTTGGCCGCCTCATAGAGCGCCTCCGGGATACTCGTCATAAAATAAGTCCGGATCAGAATGATATTCATCGCACCGCATAAGAAGTTCGGTATGATCAGCGCCCAGATCGTATTCTTAATATGGAATGTGCTGGTCCACATCAGGTAAGACGGGACAAGACCGCCGTTAAAGAGCATCGTAAAAAAGATAAAAAAACTGATCACATTCCGGAACGGCAGTTTCCTGATCGACAGTGCGTAAGCTGCCATGGAACAGAGCAACAGGTTGATCGACGTTCCTACAATGGTCACAAGAATCGTCACCCCGTAGGCCCTGAAGATCGTCTGCCCGTTTGCCAGAATATACTGGTATGCCGAGAGGCTGAATTCTTCCGGCCAGAAGGAATAACCGTTATTTAACAGTGATGCCTCCGACGAGACAGAGGACATAAACAAAAGCACCAGCGGCGCAATCATGATCACGGTAACCAGCAGCATGATAGTATTTATTATAAACTGATATCTTCGATTTGCTTTTGAGTGTATCATATTCATCCTCCATCCCTAGAACATAGCATTGTCGCGACTGATCCTGCGCACCAGCGCATTTGCTCCCATGACCAGCGCAAATCCGACCACGGACTGGAAGAATCCGGCTGCCGCGGAACGTCCGATTCCGCCGGAGGAGATCAGAGCACGGTACACATAAGTATCAATAGTCTGCGTCACGGAAAACAGTGCGCCGGAGTTCTGCGGCACCTGATAGAACAGACCGAAATCCGAAGCAAAGATCCGCCCCAAGCTTAGCATCGTCATCGTGATCAGGGCCGGCACCAGGCTGGGGATCGTGATCTTGGTGATCTGCTGCCATTTTGTCGCTCCGTCAAGTTTTGCCGCCTCATAGAAGGAAGGATCGATTCCCACGATACCCGCAATGTAGATCAGGGTTCCATAACCACAGCCCTTCCAGATATTCACAAAGGTGAGAATAAACGGCCAGTACTTCGGTTCCGCGTACCATTGCACCGGCGACAATCCAAGAGGCTTTAAGATACTGTTATTGAACATACCGTTTTCCACGCTCAAAAATGCGAACACGATATAGCTGACGATCACGATGGAAATCAGGAACGGAAGCATGATCGCACTCTGATACAGCTTCTTTAACCGCTTTGAGAGCACATCCGTGATCAGAATAGCCAGCGTCACACCGACCACCATGCCGAGCACGATAAACACGATATTGTAGAGCAACGTATTTCTCACGATCAGGCCCGCATCATTTTTGAACAGATATTCAAAATTTTCAAACCCGTTCCATTTACTGCCGTAGATTCCCTTTTTCTTGCTGTATTTCTTAAAGGCGACCACGATTCCCGTCATGGGGATATAGTTATTGATAAATAGGTAAATCAGCGCCGGAAGCAGCATCAGATAAAGCGGAATATACTGTTTAAACTGCACCCAGGTCAGTTTATCTTTTTTCTTATTCTTTTTCAAACCTGTCACCATACCTTTCTGTCGATCTTACATTTTCGCTGTAACAGATCAGCCTTCGGCTTCCCTGTTATGAAATCTGCTCATTCCGAGCGCCTATGGCGATAAGCAGATTCCTTTGGCCAAATTTACAGGTTTTCCCCGACTTTGCCCAGGCTAAGTTCTTTTGCCGCAAATACAAAGTCCGAGCCGAGTTGAAATTTATACTCAACATGCATCCAGCGCTCCGTACCGGATACAATTTACGGAATCCGGCTGCTACACCGAATTCCGTGTCCAAATCTTCCTTACTGCTGTTCCAGCCAATCGTCAAGCTGCTCCTGCTTCTCATCCATCACAGCCTGCAATCCGGCTGCATACAGTTTTTCATTAAATTCTGCGAGTGCAGTCTCAGGTTCTACCGATCCACTTCCAATTGTGGTCAAATATTCTTCGCTGACTGCAGTCAAAGCAGAAATCTCATTGAGCACTGGTGTGGTGTCAAAGAAGAAACCATATGCTTTTGACATGATTGCCGAATCACGGACCGCCTGATACTGTTCCCACACATCTGCATCATTTCCTGTCCAGACATAGCTGTTGTACTGATTCATCTGAGCCCATCCAGTGTCTTGGTGATAGCCGACATTATCCATCGTTACGCCTTCCGGATAATCAAGTGTCCCGTCTTCTTTCACAATATAATCCTTGCCTTCAATTCCCCAATTTAGCAAGTCATTTGCCTCTTTCGTCGCATAAATCCAGTTTAACAGGATCATCGCCTTCTCCGGATCCTCAGAGTTAACAGAAATACCATAAAGCAGCGCATTGGTTGTCTGTGTGTAACATACATCCGGTGTCACTTGTATGATCGTAGTATCATATCCGGTCATAACATCCTTTTCCACCTTGGAGTTTGGCTTGCCTGCCGTCGAAAAACAGAACAGGTTACCTGCACGCATCAGTGCTTCCCCAGTATCCGTACAGGTCGCAAAATCTGCGGAGACATATCCTGCCTCATTCCACGAACGCATCAGTTTACACGCGTTGATAAAATCTTCATCCTCATACCAGTTCACCACCGTTGTTGATTGCCCGTTATCCGGCAGGACTCCAAAGTTACCGCCACCAAGCGGGTCCACCGTCACTGCAATCTGCAGAGGATAGGAAAGGCTGTTCTGTCCACCATAGATTGTGATTTCCGGATGCTTCTCCTGAACCGCCGCAAACACCTGCGTCAGCTCTTCCGCACTCTTTATATCTTCCGCTTTAAATCCTGTCTCTTCCAACAAATCCGTCCGTAAGACAAAGATAATCGGGTTGGTACGCTCATGCATATTCGGCACACCCGCAAGAAATCCGTTTAGTCTGCCACACTCAATATCCTCCTCGCCAATAATCTTTAACAGATCCTGACCACAGGTATCCATATATTCGCTCATATCCACCAGATATTCCGCATCAATATAGCTTCCAATATTTGCACCAAAGATTGGGACAATATCCAAATCATCGTCAGACGAAAGTACCATCTGAATTTGCTGCATATACGTTCCCATTGTCATCGGTAACATCTTGACTTTAATATTCAGCTGTGCCAGCGTCAACTCATTAAATGCCGCTTCAACAGAATCCAGATCCCGCGCATCATTTCCAACCCAGTACATTAACGTCGCCTCATAAGGCTCCTCGTCAAAGTTAATCTTCTCGCCTTCTCCTGCGTCAGCCCCGTCTGCGTCTGCCGCATCGTCCTTCTCCACGGAAATTCCGCCACCAGATCCATCATCTCCACTTGTTTCAGCATTACTGCCACATCCTGCCAGTACACTGATGCCCATTGCCAAAGTAAGTAAAAGTGCAAGTCGTTTTTTCATCTCTTTCCTCCTCGTTCTTTTATAGAATTGATTTTATGGAATTATTTTATCCAATTAAAAGAATATTTTCTTTCACAATCCGAATCACGATTTGCACTTTCTGAATATGTTTCTCGTTTTTAATCATGAAAAAAAGGACACCGCACGCTGCCCTTCACTTCTTTCTTCCTTTCTTATATTCTTTCGGCATCACCCCGACCTTATTCTTAAATAAACGCGAAAAATAAGTGAAATTATCATAGCCCACCGCAAATGCCACCTCCGATACCGTCAGCTTCCCGTCCGCCAGAAGCGCCTTCGCTTTCTCCATCCTACGTTCAATGATATAACTGCCAAGAGAACTGCCCGTCTCCCGCTTAAACGACGCTGCCAGATACCCCGGGCTTAAATACACGATCTCCCCCAGTGTATCCCTCGTGATATTCTCACAGAAATGTTCGTCAATATACTGCTTCACCTTCGCAATCGCATTCCCTGTTCCCTGCACTTTCCCGTGCTCTTCTTTTACCTCACAGATCTCCTCCTCAAACCGGTCAATGTCCACAACCTCATCCTGCTTCGGGCTGTGTTCCCGGCAAAAACCCTCCAACAACATATAACGTCCACGGACATCCTGCAAGGTACACCGATAGGCGTAGCAGACAGAAACCGCGCAGTGCAGCACCTCTCCCATATTGTGTACAAGTCCGGCAAGTACCTCATGAAATTCCTCTTTTGTGAGAATATCTCCGTGCGAGAGAACCAACGTCCAGGTATCTCGACAGTATTTTAAAAACAGTTCAATTTGCATATCCGCTTTTTCACACAGTTCTTCCATGATATTGCCCGCCACGAACCGCTCCAGGTTTCTCGGAAAATCGTTCATGCGTGATTTTTCCTTTTCAAACCTTAAGATAACGGTTGTGAAACGGCTTTCCGCAGAATACGGAAGATAGCGGCTCTCCGCCAAAAATTCCAGCTCTTCTTCGTCATAGCTGTCAACCCAGAACAGCGCGTCCTCCCAGAAATGGCTCTTATGCACGCGCAGCGTATCGTTCCAATATACCTCGTAACGCTCCTTCGCCTTTGCCTGCGCGCGCTTCTTTACCTCCTCCACCGCCTTCGCCAGCAGCTTCTGAAGATCTTCATATTGAATCGGTTTCAGATAATAGTCAAAGCTGTGAAGCTCCACTGCCTTCTTTGCATAATCAAAATTCGCGTAACTGGTACAAAAGAGCGTCACGATTCCCGGCCTGTGTTCATTGATCCATTCCAGCAGCTGCAGGCCTGTCCCGTTGGGCATCTCGATATCCGTCAGCACCAGAGGGATTTCTTCTTTTTCCAGCCATTCCACGGCACATGCCATATTCCGCGCCGTGTAGACGCCGGTGATCCCGAGCGCATTGTAGTCGATTCCACTCTTTAACGCCCGGATCGTATAGATATTATCATCTACCAGAAGAATATTCATCTTCGCCTCCATCGCCGTTATCCCTGTGTAAGTCCCTGGCCGTTATCTCTGTGTAAATCCCTGGCCGTTCTCCTGCAGAACCTGTCCCTCTGTCAAAAGAAACAGTTCCACCCGCGCCCCGCCGTCCGGCAGGTTGGAAAAAGCGACGCGCGCCTGTTCCCCGTAAATCATCTTCATCCGTTCTACCGCATTGCGGATCCCGATGTGGTAGCTGCTTCCTTCCTCCCCGAAATCCCCGGCGCCAAAGTGTTCAAGCGTCGCATCGTCGAACCCGGAACCGTTGTCGCAGACCGTGATCCGCATCCATTCTCCGCCGGAACCGCCGCCTGCCACCGGCCAGACAGCTCCGCCGTTTTTGTCTGTGCCCGGCAATATGCCCGGCATCCTTGTCTGCGCCGCCTGTCCGCTGCCGCAGACACGTTCCACGCGTACACAGATCTCACAGCCTTCCACATCATCCAGATTGTGTTTCACCGCATTTTCTACAAATGTCTGTATGAGCAGCGGCGGGATCCGTACCGCCGAAAGTCCTTCCTCGCAGAAAACCTCATACCGGTACTTTGTATCATTCATACATTCAAGGATCTTCAGATAAGTCTCCGTGAATTCCAGCTCTTTTTCCACCGTCACCGGTTCCATGCCTTTTTTGAAAATATAGCGGAAATAGCGCGAGATATATACGACAAATGCCTGGATCTCGCCAGTCAGCCGCTCCTGCGCCATGCTGTGAATGATGTTCAGGCAGTTGATATAAAAATGAGGCCGGATCTGCAGTTGGGCATAATCCAGTTCCACCTTCTGCCGGTTGATCTGCTCCTCATAGACACTGATCTTTAACTGGCTGATCTCCTCGGAGCGCTGGTTTAAAACTTTACCGGCCTCGGCAAATTCTTCAACTCCCATATCCCCGTCAAAGCGCTCGGTATCCTTGTACTCGATCAGATTATTATAAAAGGAATTGACCTGTCCCAACACCCTGCGCCTGGTATACAGCCACGTCACAGCTATGATCACCAGATAGATTCCCAGAAGCCCCAGAAAAAGCACCGGCAGCAGCACGGTCTTCTCATATTTGCTCGTGTCCATCACAAAACGGCATACAAATCCCGCATGTTCCAACCGGTAGGAATCCTCTGGCATACCGACATTCGTGACCAGCTCTGCCGCCGACACCGATCCGTTCTCCTGCTTTGCATATACAAGCGAACTCTGATTCCCAGGATCGTAAATATCAATGCTGGAGCAGCCCGTCGGTGATATGCCGAACATGTTTGTAGCAAAGTCCTCCGCCCATATATATGCACCGCCAATCCCGTTTGAGCTGTGGTAGATCGTGCAGATATAATCGCCCAACAGAAACCATTTCCCGTTTATAGTATAGCGAACCTCGTCCTCTTCAACATACTGCTCCAGCATCTGCATGAAATCGGCGCGCTTTGCATACTCTCCGCCGCCGTATTCCACTGACAGCTGTTTTTCCGGATTAAGGAAGAAAAAATTGAACCGGCTCCCGTAATAGATCACCATATCCGCGAATGCATTCTTAAGCTGGATGACCGAATTATTCTTCCCTAATATGTACGCCAGACGCTCTACCTCCGCAGCATAATCCACCGGCGAATAATACGATTCCACGACATCAAGAACCTCGTTCCCATCATGGAGCATACTGCGGATGCTCGTATTGATCAGGTTGAAGTTCTGATCCGTCTCCGAGAGGTAGATATCACTGATCGTATATTCCAGTTCCGACACCTGTTCGTGATACCATTCCAGCATCGTGTATGCGGCTCCGGCTTCCATCAGCCCTACAAGAATCAGAACCAGCACGATCCTGCTGATCTGCCCTGTCAGAGTTCTCCGCTTCCCGGACCGTCTCATTCTTATCATCTGCCGTCCCTTCCCTGATCAATAACAGTTTTTGCATTGTCCAAATCCGCCTCTGAGCGCCTCTTCCAACGTGACCTGTCTGGCTCTGTCAGGATTCATCCGGCCACAATCATTGATGCGATGATATTTTTCTCCTGTCGCTGAAAGCCACACCAAAGTACCGGCAGGCACTGAAACTTCCGGCTCCGGAACAGACGGTCCTTCGACATTGACGGATTCCTCCGACTGCGGGACGTTGTTTCTTTCGGCTGTCATGGTGTCCGGCTCTGCTTCCGGCTGCGAAAGGTTGTCTGCCCCGGCTGTCGCGGCGCCCAACGCTGTTTCCGGCTGCGAAGCATTGCCTTTTTCGGCCATGGCGGTGACCGGCTCTCCTTCCGGCTGCCCGGCATTTTCATCCGCTGCGGGAACGGCCTGCCCCGTCATATCGCTGGAAGCCATTTCTGCACTGTCCTGAGCGGCTGGGACGGGCTCCGGCTCTTCCGGCTCCCATACATTCGTCAGGTGATCCACTGCATACTGCGCGGCATCCGCAGGAAAATAATCCCCATATGCAGAGACCAGCTGCTCATAGATATCCGCTTTCGGCATATGCATGGTGTCACTGTAGGCATTGGCGCGGTTCAATGCCTGATAGTATTTCAAAGGGATACTGTCAACTTCTGTTTCCGCCTGGTATGCTTCTACAGATTGTGATCCTGCATGATCTTCGTCGTCAGCTGTGTCAATTCCTGCCGACGCTGCCATGCTCGGTATTTCCTCCGGCAGTAACAGCGGCAGAGAAAAACCCTCCGGCAGACTACTGCTTTGTATCGAAGCGGTCTCCTGCGGTATGGACCCGCTTTGTATCAGGGCAGTCTCCCGGGTTGCAGATTTGTTGTCCGGCACTCCGAATTCTCCGATAAATACAGCATGGAAAATGATAAAACAGGACAGAACCGCCGTACATCCTCCAACCGAAGCCAAAATGGCTGTAAGTACATTTAAAATGGGATTTGACTTTTTCATGAGTATCTTCCTTTGCATTCCTCTTTGTGATCACCGTATATGCCTCTGTCACATCAAAGTGATCTCTGACTGATCTGCTTCTTAAACGCTGATTTGTATTTTTATCATACCTGATTCCCCCTGAAATCGCAACCGGTTTCCGCCAGCTGTGCGGAGTGATATGCAGTTGTCTCCACCTTTTGTCAACAACTCCAAAAAGTTTCCAAATATACACTTGCGGCAAATCTACCCTGCTCTCCATTATCGCCGGACTGCTTGCCCCGGAACAGGGATCCCTGTTCTTCAAGGGCAGATGCCTCGCGGACTGCGGTGACAATGACCGGATTACGATCGGCTACATGCTGCAGCGCGACCATCTGTTTGAATGGCGCACCATCTATCAGAATGTCATTCTCGGACTGGAGCTGAACCATACACTCACACAACAAAACAGGGAATACGTCCTGAAACTGCTTGCCGACTACGGCCTTGCCGCTTTTAAAGATAAAAAACCGTCAGAGCTGTCCGGCGGAATGCGCCAGCGGGCGGCCTTAATCCGCACCATGGCCATCCACCCCGACCTGCTTCTTCTGGATGAACCTTTCAGTGCGCTGGATTCCCAGACACGCCTAAACGTCTCCGCTGATATCGCACAGATCATCCGGCAGACCGATAAAACCGCCGTTCTTATCACCCACGATCTGTCCGAGGCCATCACACTTGCGGACCGGGTACTTGTCCTTTCCAAAAGACCCGCCATCATCAAATGTGAAATGCCGATCCACTATGAAATAGACCGCCATGATCCTATGGCGATCCGGAACACACCTGAATATCAGCAATATTTTAATCATTTATGGGAGGTGCTGACGAATGAACAGTCCGTTATCCACGCAACCTGAATCCGTATCCGAAAACCAGATCCGCTACTTGAAAGCCCACAGGCGGCATCACCATATGGTCAGCCTGTTCCGCCTGCTTCTGGTCGTCCTCTTTTTTGGCCTGTGGGAACTGGCTGCCAGAAAAGAGTGGATCGATGTCTTCTTTTTCAGCAGTCCGGGCGATATCGTGCGCTACCTGTACCAGATGCTTATTGATTATTCCTTTTTCACCAATACAGGCATCACACTTTTAGAAACCATTGTCAGTTTCCTGCTGGTCACATTGTTGAGTCTGCTTGTGGCAACGCTTCTCTGGTATGTAAGCAGCCTCGCCGAAATCCTGGAGCCCTATCTGGTCGTACTCAATTCCCTGCCAAAATCGGCACTTGCCCCCCTGTTGATCGTCTGGCTCGGCACCGGCACAAACACCATCATCGTAGCCGGCATTTCCGTCGCCGTTTTCGGTTCCATCATCAATCTCTATACCGGCTTCTGCCAGTCCGATCCCGAGATGCTGAAATTGATCTACACGCTGGGAGGCAACAGGCGGGACGCTCTGCTTAAAGTTATCCTGCCGGGCTCCGTGCCACTGATCCTGAGCAATATGAAAGTCAATATCGGGCTTGCGTTAGTGGGTGTCATTATCGGTGAATTCCTCGCTGCCAGACGGGGGCTCGGGTATCTGATCATCTATGGGTCGCAGGTCTTTAAAAGGAATGCGGAAATGATAGAAATGAATATCCGGACCGTTATCCTTTATCCCACTCTTCTATCGTACATTCATGTTTCTTATCCTCTTTATTATAACTGATCCCAACCAGCAGAATATTTCCCTGATATTCCCTTAACGCCTCCGGATATCTTCTGTCTTTTATCTGCGCCACGGCGCTTTCGGCAGACTGGTCATATTTCAATTCCACGACAAGCGCCGGTTTTGTGGAATATCTTCTGGGAAGGAATACGATATCCGCATATCCCTTTCCTGACGGCATTTCACGGATCAGTGTATACTCATTGGCCGCGTTATAATATGCCAATGTGATCACGCAGCTGAGCGCGTTCTCATTGTTGTATTGAAGTATGGAGGTATTCCCCATATGCACTTTATCAATGCCCTCTGCAACCGCATCTTCATCTCTGTTCCATGTCGCCCGAAGCAGACTGTCCGAATCTCTGATCGCCTGCACCACAGGATCCCAGCCCGTATCCCGTACAGCCCTCTCAAAAGCGGCACGCACTTCTTCATTGGGCACGTAGGCTTCCCGCGTGTCTGCATCATACGCCAGATATCCCAGATGGATCAGCGCCGTCAACACATCATCCCGGCTTTTGAAGCTGGTCATATCATTCTGGAAGGTATTGATATCTACCGTACACCTTGCCCCTGCAAACATCTGTATCACCAGATCCCGTAATCCCTCGAAATTCAGACAGATGTATTCCTTCAACGATCCATAGGATACCGTGTTGCTCCAGTAACTGTCATATTCTCCATCCAGCATAGCATTCACCACCGAATTAGGATTATAGACATGCTTTAACTTACGAAATGAATAACCGTCATACCATCTGGCCGTCTCCTGAAAATCCATATGATATGTCTCGCAGAGAGACCTGACCTCTTCCTCCGTAAAACCAATATACTCCGAAAGCCCTTTCGGATTGAGCATAGTAAATTCCCTGAAATTATTCAGGGCGGATTCGCTGTTGTATCTCTTGATGGGCAAAATGCCTGTAATATAGGCAAGCACCACAAAATCTTTTGACTGCTCCCCTTTAAAAAGTCCCCGGAGCAGACGCACATACTCCTGCTGTCCCTGCTTGTCCGTCTCACATTCGCGGAATATGGCATCCCACTCATCTATGATAATCACAAATCTTGCTCCGGCTGCATCATTGATCTTCGACAACGCAAATGGTAGCGCCTGATCCTCATCCGTAAGTATCCCCGGATAAATAACCCTCAGCTCGTCAATCACACATTTCTGCATAAAAGCTACCGTATCAACAGCACTCTTATTCTGCACCAGTAAATATGCCATATCAAGATGAATCACATCATATTGATTCAAATGCTCTTCAAAAGACGGCTTTCCGGCAATCTCCAGACCCTCAAACAGCTCTCTTGAGTCGCATCCTTTCATATAATATGCCGCCAGCATTCCGGCAGTCATGGATTTTCCAAATCTCCGCGGTCTGCTGTTGCAGATATGGCACTGCTCCGTATCCACTACTCCATTTGTATACTCTATCAGTCCGGTTTTATCTACATAAATTCTTGATTTTCTTGCTCTTGCAAAACTATCGTTCCCACGATTCACATATATTCCCATTTCTTCTGCCTCTACCCTTTCTGCAGTTACTGATCCGCCTTTCCGATCTGCACCCTTTTCCCACAAAAAGCAAATCCATACTTCCGTATACGCTCCCTGGTGATTCCTTTTGCTGCCAGAGCTGTCTCATAATTCTGCCTGTCGATCTGCCGTAATGCATCCAGTACCGTATCGGCCAATTCCTTTTCATCCGTATCCTGTACCTTAAATTCAATGATATATGCATTATCCTCCGCTCTCTTTGGTTCAAGCATCACATCGTATCTTCCAAAACCGCTCTCACGGTTCGAGATGAGTATATACCTGCCTGCCAGTTCCACCATCAGCCCAAGGACAAACCCATGGTAAAAGCGTTCCGGCTCTTCCAAAGACGGTGCCTTTCCCGTATCAAAATAACTGAATGTTTCCAGCGCCACTCTGTTCATATACAGATTCATTACTTTTACGTCATCCAGAAGAAGCGCTTTGATAAAAGCATTGTAACTATTGTTTTCCGCAAACCATCCCCGGATCATATTTTCAAACATGATCCGGACTTCCCTGTTCGTCAGTGTAAGATCATAATAAGTCCGTCCCTCTTCCTCTGAAAAGACTGCCTCTGTAACTTTCAGATACCCGCTGGCAAGCAGAAGGCTCCAGGTCGCATTCTTCTTTACATTGAGCTGGTCATAAACAATCTGTTCGTCAATCTCCATATGAAGCGTCTCTCCGGCTAACAGACATTCAAAAGACTGCTTGATGTCAGAATTACTTTCCCGAAGAAGTTTTTCTATGAGGCTGTTGGAACTGGTATTGGCCCAGTATGCCCCTGCTCTTTTCTTATCAAGGTAATTGACGATCGACCATGGATTATAAATATCTGCCAGCTTCCCAAAGGTAAAGCCGTCATACCATTCCCTCACTTCTTTCTCTTGATCGGATAATCCAAACTCCCCCAGTGCAGACGCTACTTCCTCTTCTGTAAACCCAAATATATCAGCATACTTATCCGAAGTGGAAGTTATCACTTCAAGGTTATTCAAATCAGAAAAAACCGATTCCCTGCTGACTCTCGTGATCCCCGTCATGACAGCACGTTCCAGAAATGGATTCGTCTTGAATGCAGCATTAAATAAACTTCTGGTCAGTTCCACCAGTTCCCTCCAGTACCCTTTTATATATGCTTCCTGCATCGGCGTATCATACTCATCTAAAAGAATGATCACCTTTTTCCCGTAATAACGGTATAAATAATTCGATAAGGTTTTCAGGGATGCGGAAAAAACATAATTTTCCATCTCCGCCGTCACATTCCTGAAAAACCTTTTCTCCTTCTCATTGAGCAAGTCCCCTTCCAGCAAAAAATCATGCTGGCTGTAAAGCTGCTCGATAATATAACCGATCTTCTTCCGCGCATCCTGAAAATTGGTCTCTTTTACCTCCGCAAAACTTAAGAAAATCACGGGATAGGTTCCCTGCTGCTCCCTGTATTCCCCGTATTCCCATATCTCTGTTCCTTCAAACAGGTCTGCCCTGCCTGAATGACTAATGGAAAAGAACTTTTCCACCATGCTCATCGTCAATGTCTTGCCAAATCTTCTCGGCCGGTTGATCAGAGTCACACTGTCGCCGCTCTCCCACCATTCTTTGATAAATCTGGTCTTATCGATATAGAAATATCCTTTTTCCCTGACCGTCCCAAAATCCTGTTGTCCGATCGCTACCGTTCTCGCCATAAATTATCCTTCCTTATATCTATCGTAGACAATATACCTGTTTCTGCTATCGTTTTTTCAAACACATATACGGGATCTGTTGCAAAGCCGAAGGTAATATCTTTCGCTTCGTTAACAATGACACAAAATGTTTCATCAGACCAAAAAGCCATTGGGTAAAGGCTTTCTGGTCTGGTTTCAGTATACCTTATATTTGCTCCCATTAGCAAGTTATATCCGGAAAGGCCTCAAGTATCTGGCAACCGTTTATCCTGCGGCGTCCTTATTACAGGATCTGCCATTCTCCCCGGCCATTCGGAGAACTGTATCTGATCCTTCCCTCCGACTTCAATTCCCGGATTCTTCTATGTATAAGAGAAAGATTTACTTCCATATCTTTTGCAATTTCTTTGGCCGTGATCTCAGGATTCTGTTTCATCAGTTCCAATATCCGGCGCTTCTCTGCATCTATCATCGGTTGATGAGATGTGCTGCATGTCTGGGGCATATGGATCACCGTAAGTTTATCGGTTTCATCCCTGACACCGGAGGCACCAGATTCTTCTGACAGCCCCATGACTGCCCAGGAATCAAAATAGAATTCCAACTGATCCGGAAAAATCCTGATCTTCTTAATGTTTCCAAGCATATCCGCTATCTTCGCCTGTTCTATGATACCCCCTTCCAGTTTTTCACGTATCATTTCGATCCGGCCTTCCAGCTTTGCATTTTGTAAGATACTGTCTTCCAGATTCTTCAATTCTTCATTCAGCTGTCCGATCTTAACCGTCAACTCGTAACTTTTCGCTTTATAATCTGTATCAGAGATTGTGCCGTCCAGTAGCTTATCCAGCAGGAACTCCTTCTGACGGGATAACTTTTCTAACAAAGATTCCAGGCCTTCTTTCTTTGATCCTGCGTCATTCTCTTTAAGCGCATCGCTGAGAAGGGATAATGTCTTTTTTAGCAGCATATCCTTTTGCAGTTCCAGATCCTGATACTTTTTCTGGCATAACTGCTCCATCATCTCATACAACTTCTTCTCATCCAGGTGCACATTATCACATCCCGTTTCTACATCCCTCTCCACTTTCCTGATCTGATCCCGCCTGAGCCGGTTCTTCCTCCTTCCATTCTGCAGATAATTACAGCACTTCCATTCTGTCACCTTTCCGCTTTTATTCTGGCGCACAGTACGGTAAAATGGGTTGCCACACAATCCGCAGACGATCTTCCCGGTAAGATCATACTTACCGGGATTGCTTCCTTTTCTATAGACTCCGCCTTTGTTGCCCTCCTGTCTTCTGTCATCCAACCCTTGATTCGCCCGCTCAAACAGATCTGCATCAATAATAGCCGGTATGACGTTTTCATGTACGATCCACTCTGTCTCAGGGTTCTTATAGATCCGCTTGCTCTCAAAATCATAATGCTGTCTGTTCTGGATGACTGTTCCCTTGTAGATAGGGTTTCTGATAATATTTCTGATCAGGGAAGGGCTTATCATCTTCCCACTTCGGTTACAATAGCCATTCCGATAGAGAATCTCTGCGCTGCAGTGTGTTCCGTAACCATTAGCTGAAAGTTCGAAGATCATTTTTATCATCCCAGCTTCCCGTTCGTCAATTTCTATACTTTTATCCGATATTTTTCGATATCCGTAGGTCTGATTCGTTAATATGAAATGCTTTCCTTCCTTCTGCCGGTTGCGGTGAGCATTATTGATCTTCTTACTCAGCTCGCGGCTGTACTCTTCTGCAAGGATCGCCTTGATACCAGTGATCAGTGCGTCATCGGGTGTGTAAAACTTATGATCGAGATACATGTAGAGACGTTTCCGATTCCGCTGCATCCGGTCAAGGAACAGATACCAATCCTTGGTGTTGCGCATGAGTCTGTCCTGACTCTTGATAACGATAATATCAAATTTGTCAGTTTCCAGATCTTGAAACAGACGGTTATATTCATTCCGACCTTTTATCGTTGTGCCGCTTTTTGCTTCCACATAAGCGTCAACCAGTGCCCAGCCCTGTTCTGCAATGCAGTTTTTTGATTCCTGGACCTGTTTGATCAATGCATCTTTCTGGGATTCCTCCTCAGTGCTGCAACGGTTATATATGACTGCACGCAGTTTCTCCACAGGGTTCCTCCTTTCTTTATTTTATATATATCTTGTTGAAATAACATTCTTGTCATTTCTGTACAAACAACGCAGCAGAGTTTCTCCTGCTGCGCTGCCTGCAGAAAACTCAGGTGATCGTTCATCAACGCTCTGTCTTCTCGCTCCTGAGTAATTCCAGCATACGGATCTGTTCGCTGGATGTAATATGGTTTTCACGCACTAAGATAAGCGATATTTCGGTTATAATATCTTTGGCTTCTTTCGTCATACTGCCCTCCATAAAAGATTAAAAATTCTCCTTACAGTTTATGCATCATTTTACACTTTAACCCCGTGTAAAACCTTGATTCCTGTCGAAATAAAAATACTAAAATCCAATGCCTTCTACGTCTAAAAAAACGTTCCGTTGTACCCTGCAAGTATTCCGTTTCGGACTTTCTTTCTTTTTCATATCACTTTGTTCTTCAAATGATGTGATTTTCAGTGGATGATCTATTGAATAACCGTCAATCTTCAATGCGCCTACAGCAATAAACTCTCCTATGCTTAAAGAATGAAGTACCGATGACCATTCTCTGATACCGTTTGGGTCTATCATTTTTGCCACAGTCCTGGTCTGACCTGCACCTGGCCGAAAATACAGGCATAATCCACACTGCGCCATGCGCTGCTGGACTACTGAGGGATGGCCTTGCATTAATTGTTGTGTGGCCAGAAGCAAATTGACATTAAACTTTCTCCCCTCTGAAAGAATTCGACTCAAAATACTGTTTCTCCCAGATGAAAGATTTTGGCACTCATCTACCACTATAAATATTCCATTTCCGTCACCTCCCCTGGTCATCTCCCTACGCCAGATATAGGATAAAATTATCTCAGCGGCTACTTCCTGCGTTTCCGAATCGAATTTACTCAGGCGAAAAATATTGATTTTTTCATCTCTGACCGTCCATTTACCAAACCTTAAAAGGTTATGCTGCAGTATCATATCCATCCGATCGATAACAGTCTCTGCTACTTTCGAATCCATGATTCGCAACACTCTTTCGAGTGCAGCTATCCCATCTCTTTCATATAGACCATGCTTGTTCATATCATTGATAGCATTTCGGAGTACTGCACGTTGCCTGGAACCCAGATTCAACTTTCTTGCAAAAACGTCTGTTACTGCCCCAACCGTATCAATCTGTTTCTCATAAGTACCGTCTGCATATTGCATAGGCGAGAAAAGATCGCACGATATTCCGTTTTGATATACATCAATATTATGAACGCATGAAAAAAATTCATCTCTTGAACTTTCAAAAATCTGATCATCCGATAATACATGATGTAAATCAAAAGCGACAACCTTACCTCCTTGACGTACTATATCCTGCATAATTCCACGTGCTTTCGTAGATTTACCGCATCCGGATTCTCCCAATAGAGCAATATGCATATTCATCGCCTCGTCACAAGCAAAAGTAACCTTTTTCCCACTATTTTCTCCTAATGATACCTCCAACCTCTTCACCTCCTGTCCATCTTACATGCACTTATAAAATCCAGTTCTCCAGCGATGTTAAGCTTCTTTCTGTGAAAGCGGAGCATCGTCTTTTTGTTATATGTCCCACACTGGTCCTGGTAACTCATCTTCGATGTAAAAGTTTTTTCTCCCCTTTTGCATAAAATATCATTTTCTGCCAACACTGCCTTTAAAACATTCATACTAACGGTTTGAAGTATTGGCTGACAAATAGTTTTGAAAAAAATGCACGAAATATATACGTAATTATCATTATAAAATATCGCACGGTCGATTCTGGCTTCTTCAATGCAACTCAATGTTGGCAATTCATATACATAAGTAGCGCCTCTTCTCCTATGGTGATCACGCAGAGTCCTGATAAAAGCATCTGCAAGACCATTCGTATCATGACTTGCTTCATCCAACTCCACCAACTTCAATGCATATTTGACCATTTCATCGAATTCATCCTCCATACCATCTGTTACCAGATTCGGATATGTAAAGCAAACTGCAGTCAAACAGGATTTTTCTTCTGCCGAATGTTTTTCCGTAACAATATGATTTATTTTATCGCTCACCATGGTAAGACTATTGTCAGGAGGGACCTCCAGCATATCCTTCACCCATATATCATCCAATTCTCCATCAAGAGAAATCAAAAAAACGTCTTCCAAATCATATCCTTGTGGTATTCCTTCTGATATGACGATTGGCATGGCATTCATTTTCATGTCAGAAAATTCCCCAACTTGAATGATACTGCTGAGAAACCTTATGAAATCCACTCCCTTTTTCGTATGGGTATAGGGATACATCAAGAATGTCGAGTTCGATTCCTCAATGTACTCTTTAATCTCTGGTATTTTCATCGACTCTCTGATGATTTTTGTCTCCGTATCTGAAAGCAACCTGATGGCTGACCTCATTTGTCCTTCGTCCACGATCACCATTGGCAATTTTTTTAACTCCAGCCCACAGGATTTCATGATCGGAAAATTCCTTTTAAATGATCTTAATAACACCACACCACATGTTCTATTATCCAATATTTATCAACTCCTTCATTGTTATTTCGTTCTCTTCTGCATAATGCCATTCCCCGGCACTGGTGACTACCCAACCATGAAAATACGGAATTTCCACCTCTTCTGCAGTGAAAAGCAAGTATGCAAACAAAGCCTCAGCCGCTCTCTTCTCCGTTCTTCCTGAAACTGACAGAAAGACGCCACGTGATTTTATTTTTTTCAGAAAATCTGTAGGCGATATTCCTTCTTCCGTATATGGTAAACATATCGACTTACCTTCGTCCCATGACATCTCAAAAACAGTTTTGAGCACCGGATAAGAAGCTACATACAAACGAGACTGAACCCCTTGCACATTTAGTAATTTTTTCGCTGCGATTTTTGCTTTTTTATGATCTTGCACCGCGAAAATAAGTTATCCGTTTGAATCCTTATAAACATTCATCTCCACAAGATCTAAGCATGTTTTATACCGCAACCTCATCTCTTGAAGTGCGTTTTCGAGCATCAATTTTTGCTCATTTGAAGCTGCCTGCTTCTTTAATGCGATTTCCGCTTTACCGACTTCATACATCATTTTCCCCTGATATCTGGACACAATATCGCTCTGGTGAATTGACGATATATACGGATTTTCAAAATTTTCAACAGCATATGCTCGCCTGCAATTTTCTTCTATTTGTGTCTGTAAAGCTGCCTTGGGCGGATAATCATTCGTGCAACCATTCGTTTCATTCTTTCCGGAAACTTTCCGCTCTTCACAGGTTCCTTCCGTTTGAGGCTCATAAAACTCTACCGGACATACAGGTTCCTTCCGCCTTCTCTGATTCAATTCATTCATCTTCCCTTTCTCCTTATCTAATATTATAGACTCGGTAGTGCGCACATCCCTTCATCTCAACTCAATAGTACACACCGCCAGCCATTTTCGCCAGAGACTTTAAGGACTTTATTTCGCAAGTATTTGCTTTGTAAAGTCGCATGTGATATAATGACAAAAAACATACAATAAACCGAGACATAATAAATACATTATTAAGGAGAAAATGCATAAGATGAATTCAGAAAATTCAATTTCCTATAAAGGAATTCCGATTAAAACAACTCAGGATTTAAGAAAATCAACCACTAGCAGATTTTCCGTAACAAACGTTACCAACCAATATCTTTTGCGTATATTACAATTTGAATGTATCTTATACCAAGGAAATATCAATGATTTTGAAAGACGTTATTCTCTAAATGATATGCTGAGGGTACAAAGCTATTTAGAGAATCTTGATTTGTTGGAATTCATAAAATATTCTGATTATTCTATAAACGCAAGAAAACTGTTACATAAATACCTTCATTCACAATATAATTTTCCTGTCTGTGACCTGCTGACTCAAATACCATCATTAACAATCAAGGAAAAATTTATTGCTACAGATAATATTATAAGCAATAACATTCCCTTAATTTTTGATGACGAAAAAAATCAACCCAGTCCTTCTAAATCCGTCAGACACTATCTTAACCAATACTTATCCCTGCAAATGGATGCTGTAAGCAAGATGCGATATGGACTTTATTGTCCCACTACAAAAACAGGCCAAGTAGATCAAATTGCCAATACATCCTTTTTTCTTCCTGCATATAAAGTACCTGACTTTTTATTAGCTTTTACATTTGCCGATGGAAGAAATTTCGAACATACAGTTTCACAGATTAATCCAAAGAAAATGCCGCCCTTTAACAAAACCAGATCCTGCTCAGAGTATTCTTATCAAATAGTATTGAATAAAATAAATGACTTCATGACTCAAACAAAAATTATCAGTCCCTACAAAAAAAGTGCACTGTTTCGTTTTGATAATATTTTCTCATTTTATAGGCTGAATGCCCTGTCTTATTATTATCAACTTTATTTAAGTGATCCCTTTTTAGATTTAATGCTCCGTCATTATAATTTCACATACCGACAGGTAATCGAACTAGAAGCTACTATAATAAACCAAATATTTAAAGACGAGGAATTTATTATCGCTGGACTTAAAAGCAATTATATAGATTTCATGTTGCCATTTGATATTATTTTTCAATACACAGTCCACAATCCCATCCCTGATACTATACCAAAAGATCCAAAACAATTTGAAAAAGATCTTAAGAAAATAAAGCATGAAATGATGAAAATCTGGAAAAATGAAGTGTCACTTCAATGCGCATTTTCTTTTTCAAAGAAAGGAGACTTTTCAATCTCTGCAAATGAAAAAATCTTCACCACCTGTCTCAAAAGAAATTCTTTTTATAATATTTTCTACGTAAATCCGGCTAAGTTTTTTTCCAATTTCACATTGGAAAAAAATGTCCATTTTCTATGCTTTGATACAATAAAAAAGGCTATACAATAATATGATCCTTAATTCATATCGTTAGATCCATTTTTTTGTTACTAAATTTATAAAATCTGACAAAATAACTCTATTTTGCCAGATTTTATTTTAATCTGAAAAAAAGTTGGACCTCTTGAAGCTATAGTTAAAAATTCAATTTTCTATTCTTTACTATCACTATTCAATGCAGCAATCACCACCGTGAGAATTCCGATCACTACCGCCTTTACAACTTCATCCATTATACTTATCTGCCACCTTTCTTTTTAAACTGTAAACAAGCTGGAGATTTTACTTCTCCAGCCTATTTACCTTCATACATCCACGTTATATTGCACACCCTTATTTTATTTGTTTCACATTATAAAGTTATTTTTCGGCTTTTTACGCCGCCGTCTGCGTCTTCGCCAGTGCAGCCATCACCTTCCTGTAGAGTTCATCACTCATGGTATCCATCTCCTGTATCTTATACCGTTCCCTGACCGTCTCGATCGCAACTCCTGTCCTGTCCAGTTCGTCCATCAGGGATGTCATCTGTGCTGTAGAAAGCCTGCTTTTCTGTTTCCCTTTTTTCTGGCTTCCTATCGCCTCCGCAGCTTTCCCATCCACAGCTTTTCTGACAGTATCCTTATTCTTCATCGCATATACTGCCTGCCCTTTCTCATTCACGATCACCAGTGACGATATCTCCCGGTCGCCGTTATACTCAATGGAACTCACTGAAAAACGGTCATAGCAGTAATACTTCTTCTCTTTATTTCTACTGTCGCTCTCTTTACTCTGTATCGCCGCTGTCCCTGCAGGTATCCAGATAAAAGGCGCGCTATACAGTTCCCGGCCGATCCCCCAGTTAAAGCAGGCGCGTTTGAAGCTGTCAGAAGCCTGCCCCTTCTCCTTCTCCGAATAGCTCATAGTCCCTACATCCTGCTTGGATATCCATTCGCCGGAATCCTTATCGTATATCTCCACCGTGCAGTACAGGTTCCCGTCAATGCACTGATGGCTGCGTTTCCAGCCAAAGATCCCAAAAGTTTCGTCAAGGATCCGCTGGTCCACCCTCGCATCCTTATATAGTAAAAGACTAAGCCCCTTCTCATTGATCGTTGCGATCCTGCACTCGATCTCATCTGCCTTAAGCAGCCTGATCATATCCTGTCCCATCGTCATCCTCCTTTTCACCTGTACTGCTGCTTTTTTCCATCTCCGAGAGCAGTTCAAGCCGGTCGCCCACATATGCGCTCAGTTCCTCGTAAGACCCATCTTTTCTATCCATCCATTCCTGATAGAAAGATCCCAGGATCCCGGTATTTAAGTGTAGCAGGCCGCGCAGCGCCTCCTTTTTCAGAAGGTCGGCACGTTCCACCAGTATCTCATACAGATCCACATGGATCTCTATCTCATATGAGGACTTGAAGATATCCTCTTTCTCTTTCTGCAGTATCCGGTCCTTAAAAAGCAGCAGCTCCAGGTGGAGCCGCTGCATCAGTAATGACTTCAATTCCCTTTCCTCCATACGCACACCTCCTTACGCCGCCTTCACTTCGAAGCGCCTGTAGTGCGATGCCTTCCCGTAATCTATATAGATTTCCGGTCTTTCAGATTTGATACGCGTTGTATCCAGCTTAGTCGAATCAATATTCTTCCAGGAAACACGGTAACATTCACTGCTCGCAAGTTCATTGTCCTTCATAAATAACTTCACTTCCTGCTCGATCTGTTTCTGTTCTTCCTGCAGCTCAGCCACATATCTTAAGATCTCTTCCCTCCGTTTCAGTTTTTCGTCAAACCCGACCAGTTCTATTTCGCTCGCCTTTTTTGCCGTATGGAAATACTGTTCTATCACTTCATCACATGCCCTGCTCCCATCCGGCGGCGGCATGATCCTTTTTACTACATGACCATTCCAGAAATTTTCTTCCATGGCAATCAGTCCGCTGATCAGTTCCTCATCCCACTCCAGTTTGCGGTATGTAAATTCCCTGCCTAAAATAACAGCGGCAATATACCAGGTACGCTTTCCTGTGACCGCCATATAATGGTAGCACTGCAGGACATAATGGAGCGGAATATTCCCATCAGCCCACTTGTCCGCATTGTAGGCGCTGGCGGTCTTGCATTCCAGTCCTGCATCCTCCCCTGCCACCAGTCGGTCCACATCAGCGATCATGAACGGATGCTCTTTGCTCCTGTACATGAAGTTGGACTTCCTTACCTTTAATCCGGTCGCTTCCGTGAAACGCTGCGCAACATAATCTTCCAGATCATGGCCAATGCGGATTGCTTCATTATCCTGTTCCTCCACCGACTCATTTGTCTTGTCCTGAAATACTTTCATGGCGCTGCTGTACGGGTTCACACCACAGACCGCCCCTGCGTCAGAACCTCCTATTCCCGACTTCCTTAAGCGGAGCCATCCTTCCGTGTCTACTCCCGCCAGTGGTATCTTTTCATACATAATGATTTTCTCCTTTCCACTTTCTGCTCTCTTTATGCATTTTTACGGTCATTCTGTACCCTGCAGCTTTTTCTGCAGTTACATATTGACAGATAATTCAGACATTAATTCCTGATAATACCTGCCATACCGCCTGCCCTTAGCCCCTTTCACTCTAGAACCCTGCCGACAGATACCTGTTTCTTCCTGCCTGCCTCGTGATATACTTTTCCCTTGCCGCCACAAACCCACAAGGAAACCTGCAGGTTTCTGTCAATACGTATCTGCCGGGATTCCAGAGCATAGGGCACTGTTATGGCTGTCCTGTTTCTTCTATATAAATAGTAACCCTCCGCGTAATAGTACCTGTCAGGCCGCTTTCACCAGCTGGTAAGCCTTATCGATCAGCGGGTTGCCGTCCATCGTGCGCATGAAAAGATTCTCCTTATGATTTGCCGTCCTGCGCAGAGGTTTTGCATGGGTCGCAAAATCCGATACCGCATTGAGGAAACGGTATGCATTCTTCCCTGTCCCCTGCAGGTCCGGCGCGTCATAATATCTGTGTGCCATATCTTCCCTGAGCTTCGTAATATTCTTATTCTGTATGGCAGTCGCATCCTTTTCCAGCGGGAGCAGCATCTCAATATACTCCGCCACCTGCCTGTCCGTGATCTTCTGTCTCTGCAGGTTCCCAAATTCCTTTCCAAGCTGCATCATATACGCTTCTGCCAAACAGTGTATCCTCCGCCTCCTGCAGCTTGTCCCTGATATTTCCTGTGTGGATCATGGACCAGGAGCGTTTCGCCGTATCCAGCGCAAGGTTCAGCGTGTTGCAACATACTACCCTGACCGGTGTCAACGCTACCTTCACTGCCCCGCTCCCGTCATGGGTATTGGAAAAGACCAGATACGGGGATACCTGTTCCCCCGAGATGATATATTCCTTCGGGAGCCTTGCAAGGAGCCATACCCTCCTTCCTCCCTGCAGGGAACCGGCAGTCTCATAGCGGACGCCTTTTCCCAGTAATGCATCGGTAAATGCAAATGCTTCCTGATTCTGGATGATCTTATAGCGGTCAGTTACCACGCCCAATACCCTGCGGTCTCTGTCCCGGATATTAGCTTTGTAACCGGGAATGGCCTCACCGGTATCCGTATAAACCGGTTCCTGTTTCACCTGCCAGTCCAGCCCTGCCAGACGGAGTGCTTCTTCCGAAGACGGTGCCTCTGTTACCCTTATCCCTAACCCGTGCCATGGTTTCTCTCTTGTGTAAAACATTGTTTCTACGTTTGCTGCCATAATTCTCTTCTCCTTTTCTTTGAAGCAATTTGTTCTTGTTTTCAGTGTTTCAATTCATTTACTGTCTGTCTTAAAGTCTTTCTGTCTCCCTTACTGTTATCAAGCCTCCTTCCTCAATAGATGGAATCTGCCCTGTAGATACCCCATCTGAAACAAATGAAGGAGAGCCACTGACAGGCTCTCCCTGCTGTGCTGATAAAGCTGTTCTATGTAAACGGTAATCTCTTACCGGAAATTTACGATTGATATATCTCCTTCCTCTGATCACACAGCAACCTCTTCAATCTCTTCTTTCTGCCTGTCATAGCGGTACAGATTAAATGAAAGGATCTCTTCCGGATCTACCTGGGTGATATTAACTTCCTTAACCATCTGCCTGTAGAAATCGTATCTCTGGTCCCGTTGTTCCGGCAGGAGCAGGACTTCATGTGTCGAACTGGGCAGGATTAACAGGTCTGATCCCAGTCTGTCCGCCAGCCCTTTTATCTTCTCCGAATAAAGCATTGCAGAAGCGCCGAACATTTTTTCCCTGTTCGAGAGCATATATAGGGGCTGTATCGTTTCATCCACTTCGATTCCTGCCAATTCTTCCATCAGTTCCTTCATGGATACTAAAAGTTCCGGCATCTTTTGTTTCATATTCTGCTGGGCTATACGGTAAATCTCATCTACTGTCTGCCCCCACATGGCCAGGTGACTGTTATAGATCAGGATGGTTGCCTTTCCAAACACCGCTTCCTCCATTGCGTAATAGAAAACAACAACCAGGTCATGCCATTTAATGTATGGCACATCCTTAAGAAGTTCCTTATTCTTTTCATAGTTGATGACCTTATGGAAAATCCCTCCCTTCACTTGGGAGAAATCCTTGAAAAAGTCCATATCCAGCTGCAGGTTATGGGCATACTTCTCATATTCATCTCTGATCTCTTCCGCAATCACTTCCAAAGAAATACCTTCCTGATACCGCTTATATGGCGTCTCCAAATAGACTGTCGGGGCTATGCTGCAAGTCTCTTCTTTGATAACAATCCCTGTAAGACGGACGTTGTTATTTTTAAGCACCTCCGTCACTGTAACCGTACAGGTGCTCCCCATTTTTTCTTTCAGTAATGCTACGACCTCATCCGTAAATTCGTTAAAGTTCATTTTATAGTTCCTCCTTTTTTTGCTTCTTCCTTTGACCATAAAACTGCGTTTTCCTCTTATTTATCACTTCCTTCCATTTATGCTCCCACATCAGGACATGGTCTGCTTCTGATATATTGATCTGGCTCCGCAATATAATAAGGAAGAGACCTCTGCGGTCTCTTCCTCATATATATCTCTTTTCTTTCATACATACGTTCGTATTCTGACATGAATAAATCTTATACAAGATATTATCCAGATTCCACGAATATCTTACACCAAAAATCAATGCTCCATCTATAGGATAGAATAAAACCCTTCATCCCAATCTTCATCGCTGTCAGCTTCATAAGTACGGAAGTATAATCCACCTTCAAAAAACGATACCACTGCGTAATAGCCACCATCTACATAAACCCAATACTGCGGCGATCCATTTTCTGCCGGCCTGATCTCAGCATTCTCGAAATTGTTTTTCCCGCCACTCATAGATATGGTGTTCTCTGTTACAGTTAATATGGCAGTATTTCCACCTGTAATCAAATACTCTCCAGGGACCAGATCGATATTGCCGCTGTCAGCATAAAATCCGTCATCAATGGCATCAATAATCCCATCTGTCAGAACATATCTGTCAGGATTCGCATCAATGATGGGATTACCGATACCAGTGTTAGTATCGCCGCTGTCAGTTATGTTCTCTGTGTCATTATGATCTCCAAACACATCTTTATCACTTGTATCCACTTTTCCTAATATTACAAGAGGATTTACTTTAAAGATCAGTCCCGCGATCTCAAAATCTATTTCAGAATCCTCATCCACCTTATCAGAATTGATCATTGCCGTGAAAACGATCTGGCCTTTTCTTCCACCGGCGTTTACAGTGACGGCGGTCGGATATGATACATTTCCATTCCCGATATAATAACCATTTGCCATCGCTGTATCTGCACCAGCTCCTTTAGACATCTCATAATCATCTATATACAGCACAGCATCATTCTGGTCTAACCAAAAGCTCTCATCACTGTTATTTGTTATATCAAAAGCAATATATACATCTGTGCTTGATGACGTTCCTATATTAAAAACTTTGTAGTCTACATCAATAACTTCTATAGTCACTCCGCTCTCGTTTGTGAAGACAGATCCCAAATGAAGATATTCATCATAATCAGGGGTTCCTGGAAGCATAGCATCAATATCTGTGCTGACTTCGTCTGTAACAACATTCTTTTCCTCTTCCTCTTTTTTATCTGCAGATTCTTTCTCTTCCGCTGCATGTCCCACAACTTCCCCGTTCTCTGTTACAATCATCTGACTCCCTTCATCACTGAATGCAGGACTGGCGTCATTGCCACTGAAAATCTCCGCATTACCGATCTCTTCCGCTTCATCATCGAAGGCGCCCATTAAAGCCATAACAAATAAAATACCAATGACCAGTCCTCCTATACCTGTGATGATCTGCTTTAAACCTTTTAATCCCTCTTTCATCATCTTCTCCTTTTTCCCCGTTGCTAAATTTGATTGTCTTTATCTTCCCTGACACTTCATGTCATCCTTATAATTTTTGATTTTTAATCTGATAAAAGTTCTAAATGACCTCTCTTTTTCTGCCTTCCTTTTATACGCGTTTCTGATCAAAGAGCACATTTTTATCGGACGGTCTGGCACCGCTCTTTCCCAGTCATCAAAGATCGCACCATGATAAGTTTCGTGACATGATAATCCCGGCTTTTACGATATTCCCTGCCTGATAAGGAAACGGTACATAAACCTGGTACTCATACTCATTTAACAATGGAATGCATTTGCCATTCTCATACAGAGAATCTCTTTCCACGGACGGCAGGACATCCACGATCCGCAGATCCGTATCAAATAGATAGCAGTCTCCATTATCGCTGCGATGTCCCTTTTCATCCAGTTTGATCCGATACATCCTGCCTGTCCTCTCTATATCACGCAAATCTTCATCTTCTTGATACATCCGTTTCTCACGTTCAAGATACGCATATGCCTTTTCATATCCGGAAAAGAAGATGTAATCTGATATATCATCGTGCCCGTCCTCTGTTTTCTCTGCATACTTTACTACATACAGAAATCCCTCACTGTTGTATCTGTCCGTCAGGATTTCCTGCCATAACTGCACTGTCCTGGCTGTCATCTCTTTAGAGGGCAACACGATATGATCAGGCGGCATCTGAGGCTCGATATTTCTGCTCTCCTCTATAAATGCTTCCTCATCAAAATGATCCAGAAGATACTGCAGGGCTTCTATCTTTTCTTCCATCGTCTGCCTGCAGCTCATTCCGACCAGCACTGCCCACTCCGCCGGCGTAAAATATGTATCTTTGTTGTACTCCCTGATATCCGGGGAATCTATAAATCTTAACAGATCGTACATAGCATTTCCCTTCTCTTCTGTTCTTTTTGTGCGTATCTATTAATCCTCGTAAAGGATCACATATGCTGCCCGTCCTCCATCTCTTCTTCATCCAGCTGCCAGACACTCGCCATTCTGCGGTTATCTGATGGAGAAAAAATATTTTTTATCACCCCCTCCATGTGTTGGACAATGTCACCCACATTCACCGGGGAAATATCCTCTTCTGTCTCCTTTTCTTCTGCCTTCATTTCTTCTGGCTCTTCACAAGCTCTGTCTAATGCCTCTTTTGTCTCCCTGTCCAGCCTGATAAAATCCCTTTCCGCCTGCGGACAAAAACTTGTGTTGATCCTGGCCGCTTTCACCGGCCCAAATTCTAATGCATCAATCGCTGTGTCCATAGCTCCCATTAATAAATTAAATAACATTTTTCTCTTCCTCCTCTTTTCTGCCATGTATTTACGGCTAAAATATTTATCTTCTTATAGCCGTACCTGTCATCGGTTATGTTTATGCTCCATCTTGTTGCCGGAAATCCGCTGCTGCTAGAAAACATGGCTCAGGATGCCCTTTATACCTCCGACAAATGCGCCGACCGCCACCCCGACTGCCGCTCCCGGTGCTCCAAGGATACAGAAACCTGCGACTGCCCCATTGTTGATCCCTTCCGCCACATAATCAGCCATGCTGTCGGCACTCGCCACCACACCCTCGTTATAGTCCATGTCGTCATCGTTGTATTCATATTGCTCTGCGTCAGTATTTAATCCGCCAAAAACTGCCGCTCTCTTTTCCACCGGAAGCGAGTTTAATATGTAATAAAGAAGTTTTGACAGATTATATGGATAAACCACAGCGCCAGACTCTTCTTTGTAACCCGCGCAATAATAGACAGGCGTGATATCCAGTCCGGTGTCCTCTTTGATACGCGTCCGTATGGATGCTACCTTATCCTCCAAAAATGCTTTGAGTGTATCATCAGGCTCATTCTTTTCATAGTCCCAGTGCCTGCCTGTCTTCATGGCAATGTCCGCCTGGTTCAAGGCAATTAAGATGCGTCCTGTATCGTCTCCCAATTCCGGAATAATCACTTCATTCAATATCTGGTAAGATGTCCCAAGATCCCTTGTAGAGCCATCCAGAATGACCAGTACCAGATCGATCAGGGCAGTCTTTTCTCCATCCTCTCCCTCATCCACTTCCTGCAGTAACTCCGTGATCACTTCCCTGTGGTGCGCATCGATCTCCGTCCCGTCACCAAGCCCCGGAGTGTCCCAGAGGATCAGGTTGCCGATCCTGTACCTCTCGATATCTCTTGTCTCCGGATCTGCTCTGCTGCCGACTTTGGCAGCTTCCACATATTCCTCCTGCCGGTTGCAGGAAAACAGCGCGTTGATCGTAGAACTCTTTCCACATCCGGTGGCGCCAACCAGCATGATGTTGGTCTCTGTACCGCACAGCTTTCTAAGCCGGATCAACATGTCCTGCTTCACCTCATCAGCAGCATCGCTTTTCAGGATTTCCTTTTCCAGAGCTTCACAGATATCATCCATGCTTTCCTTCATAAGAATATCCTTATCTTCTTTTTCTGCTGCATTGATCAGACCTCCAAACATAGTGTCTCCTTTCCTTTTTCCTACCCTTTGTTCAGGCATTTCTAAAACAAGTATAAAATATGTGCATGACACTTCCTGTCATTCTCAACATATTTTATCTTCAGATACAAAAATCCCGGAGTATTTTCTCCGGGACTCTTATCTCTATTCCTGTCTATCATATATCATTTCAGATATCCGACTTATACATTTACCTGTACAGCTTTAATATCTCCTCTGCTTTCTGCTTCATCTCCTGCCGCAGGCTTTCCGGGCGCAGCACCTCGATCTTATTTCCCTGGCTTAACAGCCACATGACGATACCTTTTCCATACACCTCCGCACTGATCGTATACTCATGGTCTTTCTGCCCGATGATCCGCGCTGTGGGCAGTCTGTCTAACACCGGTTCCGGATTCTCTCCATAAAATCTCAACTGAATCCGCATCAGTTCCCCGGCATACATGAACTGGATCCGTTTCCGAAATTCTCCCTCCTCAAACCGGTCTGCATAGGATACCCGGAATTTCTCTCCCGCTTTACTGTAAGTCTTGATCCTGTCGATGCGGAAAATAGCCGGGTAACTATACTTGTGCTTGCAGCTTCCATCTGCCTGTCTTTCTACAATAAATGCGTTCAGATAGAAATAGTACTCAGAAAAGAGAAGTGCCATCGGCTCGATCAGGCGTGTAATCGTCTCTTCTGTATGCTCCGCCCTTGCATAAGTGATCTCGACCAGGTTGTGTTCCTGGATATCCGCTCCCAGCTCCCACAGCTTGTCCTGAATACAGCTTTTATGATGAAGCTCCACATAATGGAACCGCTCATTGGAAAGCAGTTCCTTGACCAACTGCATGTTTTTCAACGGGACACAGCCTCCTATCATTTTCTTTAGGATACTTCCTATCTCCCGTTTGGTAAATGCACGACTCGCCAGCAGGATCTTGCTCACCGCCAGTATCTCACTGTTTGACATCAGCGAACCTTCCTCCCCGGCCATGACAAACCCCTTTTTACTGCGGTCGTATTCTATCGTGCGGTTGTCTGCAAAGTCTCCTGTTCTCTGTTCATCCAGAAATGCCCGGATATCGTCAATGTCACGCTGGATGGAGCGCTCGTCCACATTGAACTTCTTTGCTGCTTCTGATTTATTGATCACCTTTCCTTCGCACAGGCTGACATACAGGCTGAGAATGCGGTTGTTTTTGGAAGATTTAGAATTCATAAAATTCTCTCTTTTTTAAACATACTAATCTATACCCCATCTGACTTAATAATATTGACTGTTCCTGTATCAATTTTTTTCTGTATAGCATCTTTTAAACCTGCTCTTTTTTCCTCAGATACAGAAATACCACCTGTTTTTGTCTGATCCTTAGCAGAATTAACACGTATTCTTTCATCAACAGCTTTCACGCATGCAGTGTCAAAATCTTGCTGAGTAACAATCTCTTGTTTTCTCAATGCTGCAGAAACACAGGCATTTTTAACAACATTTTTAATCTCTCTTCCACATAATTCATACGTTTCTGCCAAATAATCAATATTTACATCAATTGCCAACGGAACATGGATTTTATCTGTTTTCAAATGATTCCACCATATCTTTTTCCGTTCAACAGCTGTTGGGTTTGTAAATTCAATGTTAATTAATCTGGATAAAAATGCCTTATCGTAATTAATAACCAAATTAGTCGCAAAAATAACAATTCCCTTAAAACTCTCAAGACTGATAAGTAGCTGACTTCTCATCGAATTAATGGCTTGCGCTGAGCCATCTGAAACATTCGTCAATCGTTTCGATAAAAGTGAATCCGATTCATCTAAAAACAGTACTGCATTATCTCTTTCAGCTGCTCTAAATATAGCCTTTACCATTTTGGGTCCTTCACCATGAAATTTACTTTCTACATCTGCATAAGTAGCGCGAAGAATTTTTTTCTCTAATTTATGTGCTATCGCTTCGGCCGTCATCGTTTTTCCAGTTCCTGGCGGCCCATAGAAACTGAGCGCAGATGTTGCTTCTGGAATAATTGAGCGAAGTCCCCATTCGTCAAAAACCTTTTCCTCAACTTCTAAAATCCCAATTGCTTCCTCAACCTGAAGAAGTGTTTTTTGAGGAAGAATTACCTGTTCGAAAGAAAATCTTGGTTCAACTGCCTGATAATTATTTGATAGCCTTTCGTAATCAAATTCATTATCTTTCTCATTTTTTTCAACCTCTTTCTCTTGAACAGTCAATGAACTTTTCTGCCGGCCCAAATCACAATCACTCTTCGGTATAAAATCAGCATTAAAAGCTCCATAATTCAGTTTTATTTGAATTTTTTGTCTTACACTTTCTCCATAACATTTAACCACTGTAGAAACAATTGCTTTTTGTATTTCTTCTTGAAAACCCTCATATTTCGGTTTTCCCATAACATAAATTTCTATCTTATCTATTTTCTGGCCAATAATTTCCACTTCTACCTGACCATAATATTTTCTAATATTATTTTCGAAGATACTTCCATCCTTTTTATGGTCATCGACATTCTTTGAATTAAAAAGTAATTCCGGAATACACCAATAGATTTTCATTTTCCTATGCCTCCACAATGATCATACCTTGCTTTGTACGATTAATCAATTCTTTAACATCTTGGTCAGTTGAGTCACTTGCATCCTTAATTACTTCAACACTTTCAGAAACTACTTCTCCCCCATATCCAACCTCAGCTGTCAAATGTGTATATCCATTATCCACCAAATCATTTAAAGCGCTTAATGAAACCGTATTATCACACTCATTAATCAGCTCTTCCAAATCAGCCACGGCTACCTTTTTAACATTCCGTTTAGCTAATTTCTCGGAAATCTTATTCCTAAGCCATTTGATTGTTACAACCACAGCATAGGCAATTAAGCATCCCACTGCTATTAACCCTACTATACCTGCTAATATTGCAAACATATTATCACCCTTCCCTCAAGTCAAAATCTTATTATTCTGGTATCCGCTCCATTAAGCATGTCCAAAAACTTTTTATCAATTGTTCTTGTATGAATAATCCGACTTTCGCTTTCTTTACCATCCAGAGAAAGCGGCTTACTATTTCCATCCAACATTCCTTGAATAATAATTAACTTGTCATTTTCATTCTGCGGATCAAAATTCTTTTTTACAGAAACAACAAAAGCTCCTATCTGAGGATTGACTTTTCTTTCTTCAATAGCATACTGTACAATTTCATCGAAGGTAACAATCTCTTTATATCCTTTTCTGTACAACACCTCTGCTAAAGCATCAGTAAATTCATCCATAGATATGGATAAGTGCTTTTTACTGCCTTTATCTTTATTCATATATGCATCACCTTCCTATACAAATATAGTATCATATTCATCCAACTCACTATCTAGATCATCTCCTCTAATCTCTATGGTTTTATCACTGCCCAGTTCTTCAAGTTTCACCGTATTAGTGCAATTATTAATCGCTGTAATCATTGCCATTTCAATTCCACGCTCTTTCATTTTTTCCTTAATACGGGCTTTAGTAACCATTCCACTAATAATAATAACTCCAACAGCTACGGTAGCCAGTCCAAGTAAAATCCATCCCAACATAATCTATGCCTCCACTACAAGAACGCCGTTACCTTTGCTCAAAGCTTCATCCAGCCTTGCATCCAGCGTTTCATATTTAATCAATACAGAATCCGATATGTTCTTACATGATTCATCAACAATAGCAATAACAAGATTATTTTTTAAATTATTGCCTATATCCAAATCTTTACCAATTCCTTTCAGAGTTTCGGAATTTGCTTGCAATACAATCGCTTTAGCTCCATCCTGTAACAAGGTTTCTCTCGATTTAATCCAGTCTCTTACTTCAGCCATCGAAAATAAACTTGTATACATGGGTTCTCCGAAACATTTCTCCAGAATTTTCTCCCTTTCAAGTTTCTTGTTTTCCATAACAGCAATAATCATTTTATCTAGGATTATGCCTATTGCAATTCCACCAACCATAATTCCAACATATTTAATCATAATGTGTTCCTCCTTAAAATCATAAAGCACAACAAACTTGTTCAAACAATTCTTTAATTGATTCAGCAAATTTTTCTTCAACTATACGTTTTGACCCATGAATACAGGTATATATTTTCCCATCTCTGATATAAATGGGATCTCCATTACATGTAGCAAATACACAGTCTGATGCAACATATCGATACTGCTCATTCAATGCCATCAAACTTTCGAACGGCTCTAATTTTACCATTCCATCATTAAATTCAAATTCTACATTAACTGGATTCACAACTTGATAAAATTCAGGAATATTAAGTTCCCCAAGTAACTTTTTTGTATCAACCTCTGTAAATCTGATCATAGAATCTGCTTTTTGTAATTTTTCAAAAAAAGAATAATAATCCATGTCCACCCCTCATCACATTATAATCAAGGATCTGTACTGCTCAATTGCATACTCCTTGATTCGTGTTTCAAGCTCTCTCTGATGTGAAGCATTAATTACACCATACGTAAGCATCACTAAACCGACACTGGTGGAAACAATCACCCCTGCACAGCCACCATAAATTCCTTGAGCTATTATCGAAACTGCAAGCATGGAAATAGAAAACAAAGCCTGTTGCCCAACTTGTCTCATCGCCACAAATGTCGCACTTCCATTAATTCTCATTTTTATAAATTGATATGTAGAGACTAAAACTATGGATACTGCACCAACCACTGCAAAATTCACAAGCGCACCTGTCTGCGAAAGTAAATCCACGCCCCGGTTTTGAAGTAGTGTAGAAACTATTCTTCCGCCTCCATAGATTACTGTTGAAATAGTTCCACCTTCAATTCCTGCTTTGAGAGAATTGCAAATAAGATCGTCTACTTCTATAGAAGAAATCCCAATCCGTGCCAATTCAGCAATTGCTGAAATTGTAAATATCACGCCAAATCCTATAGCAGCTGAAATACCTGCGCCCTTTATCTCATTTATAAAAACTCTATGATTATTCGTCTTTTTAAGCATCTGGTTTTTATCTATAAAAGGTGCATCTGATTCATTCTGGAAATTCCCACCATGGCCTTGTTGAAGGTGTTCCTGTCTGGATTTATAAAACATAATATTATCCGGATCTGCTTGATACTCTGGATGATCAACAACATTTTTTTGATGATGTCCCTCTGCTCCCAATACAGTACCATTTCTTGAATGAAGTATTTCATCCTGCTCTGCCCTGGTCCAATTTGCCGACCCATGTCCACCCATTTCAATGTCCGCTTTTTCATACTGCCACGCCAGTTTAACTCCTGCATTTCGCAATCCTGTATAATCCGGATTTTGAGATAAATTGGTTAGAACCGCTTGTGCCAATTCAGTTCTTCTCACTCCCAAAACATCTAAAAGACCATTATATTGATTATTAAATCCTACCGTGATACCGCCAAAATTATTGGTTATATCAGCTAACGCAGCAGGCATCACAGAGCCTATAATCTTATCTGCTTTTCCTGGTCTATTGGCTTGAGCGTATCTTGAAAACCTATGTAAATTATAATTCAAAAGATCACCCCTTTCTTTCACTCATTACAGCATACTTGGTTAAGGTGAATTTTTCTTCATCGCTAAGCTGTCCAAGAATATAATTATAAACATGATTGTAATAAACTAATGTCTCATTATATAATCTCGATGCATCAAACATAAATAATCCCTTTATTATTTCCTTATGATTGCCAACTACTTTACCATTCTTAAACATATTAAATACTTTTTCATAAGCTTCAAGCGCGCTGATATTATATCCACGATTTTTGACATTTTCAAAATATGCCATTTTTGAACTTACAACATCTGAACTCTTTCGTGTCAACTCAACATATTTTTTCGCTTGTCTTTCGCTAAGCCTGTCACGGTTTATACTCTGATCAATCTTAGCCAAATTATCAACATATTTATTAAACTCTCCGGAGCTCTCACACCTTTTGATTTTTTCTAATATTTGTTCAAGTAGTTCCATTGCATCGTTATGGTATATAACTTCTTGTCTGATAGCTTCCTTATTGATATTCTCCTGTTTTTGCTTCAATTCTTCCGCAACCCGATTCAACTCGTTTTCTTTACTGATTATAAAATCAATGATATTCTCATCAACCTCAACATTTTCAGAAAAAAAAGCTAACAGTCCTGTCGCTTGTTGCAAAAAAGAATCTGCCACCAAAACATCTTTATTCTGAGCAAGTAATACCAAGAAGTCAAAATATACTTCAAAATACTTTTTATCACCAGGATTATGATTCACCATATTTTGACCAACAAGCAAAGCTCGTTTGTTATCTCCAGATTTCATATATCTAAAAAATAGATCCAACATCAGCCTTCTCTCCTTATTTACTTGATAAAAATGAACCGATCTTTGAATATATTCTATATAAATCTCGTATCATTTCAATCGCTCTTTCACATTGAGAATAATCAACTTTTAGCGAATCAGAAATTTTTATCATAGCTTTTTTTTCTTCAGAAGAAAAAACGCCGTCAGCCAAAACAACTCCCCCGATTTCTAGCAAAATAATACGTTTTTCTCTTATAGTTGTACTTTCAGTCAATTGATTCAACGCATCGTCGAAATTTACAACAGGAACAATTCTCTCGCTAATCCCCATTTCCTTACACATTTGAAGAATTGTATTCCTCTCATCATCTACAAATTCTTCGTCACACATGGATAGATGAATACTTAAATCCAAAAACAACTCCTTTTGTGTATCATTCAGTTCCGACAAAAACATCTTTGACCTCCTTTTGCATGTTAATGCTTTTTACTAAAAATATCCCTAAATATAACCAACAAATAAGTCTCTGCAATTCTACTAATGGAACCTTATTGCTCTAAAATCCTTTGACCCACATTCTACTCACATCAGATATCATCAAACTGTATTAATTATATAATGTTAACGCAAGATATGCAAGAATATATATATGAATAAGTCCCTTTTTTATACATAAATTACTTAAAAAAGATATATTTATTATAATCTCACTGGAAAGGATGTGATTATATGGTACGATTACGTATTTTAGCGATCCTGGAGGAACAGGGACATACAAAATACTGGCTCTATAAACGCATGGATATGATGAGTTATCGCAATTTTCAAAAGATTGTCGATAACGAAACTTCCAGCATAAGATTTGAGACTCTGGATAAACTCAGCCGGATTTTAAATGTTTCAATTGGTGAACTATTTGAACAGGTAGAAGAAATAACCAATAGTGAAAAAAACTGAATTTGCTCTTAAAGAACAATACCTCATATAGTGTATTGTTCTTTCTATAATTAAAGCAATGTCCTTCCCTACATGTATTTTTTATGTCAAAATAAATAGTTCTCTCCAAATTGACCCAAACCATCTCCTATCTAATTGACTATTATTAATTCTTTCATAGATTCTCCTTTTTCCAAGTTCATTTCTCTACAATTACTAAATAGACTTCTTACATCTCCATCAAATCTCTATATATTTTTAGCTGGCAAATTTAAATACTTATTCTATTTTATCCCTACAAAAACTGATAATTATAAGTGTTTTCTACATCTACATCACAATATTCAACTCAAAAATTGATGAGAAAACATTATTATGGGCTTATTTCACGATGAGAAAAGCAAATTGCCTACCGTCATATACGTTATCTTGAAATATGCATAGAAAAACAACCGTATCTATACTACTCTTACATGTAAAGAGAAAGTGGTATAGCATAAATAATTCTTTTTTACTATATTCATATTTATAAGCATTTTAAGATATTTAATATCTTATGTCAATATTTATAAGATTATATATGCAACATCATTTCTTATCTCATACTATATAATTTAGAAAAAACACAGGAAGGTGCTGTCATGTTCGAAGATTTTTTTGTAGAACGGCTCACTTCCCTGCGGAACCAAAAAAATGTATCCGCCCGGGAAATGAGTCTCGCTTTGGGTCAAAATGGAAGCTATATCAATCGCATTGAAAACAAGCAGGCATTCCCTTCCATGCAGGCTTTTTTCTATATTTGTGAATATCTGCAGATCTCTCCAAAAGATTTTTTCGATATGGATAATCCGGCTCCCTTAAAAATAAATCAGATTTCAGGGGAGTTAACAAAGCTGGATGATGTGCAACTGGATACCGTTATAGCAGTGATCAATGGATTACAACACAAGGTAAGATAGTCATTTATCTAAAAAATAGAGGTACACCATCCCCCTCTTTCATAAAACTCCTTATGATCAGATTGAAGTTCGCTTCTCTCTTATATGACTCTTTGTTGTTTGTATGCCATTTATTGCCCGTCTGAAAATTAATTGTATTGACTGCAAAATGAATATGCACACCTTTATACACGCCACATTCATTTTCTGTATGGTGTACTGCAACACTACGTAATGTTCTACTGAATAAAATTATTCTACACATTCCATGGCAGTCCAACATACATTCCATAGTCCTGTTCTAACCAGTCGAATTCTTCTTTTCTTAACACAGATAAACTATAAGATCAAACATCAAATCTTCACGCTTTCTTCAATTTCTTTAAGTAACAAAGAAACTCTATTTAATACTGTCTCAAATGGACTTAAGATTGTGATCGGTATCAATGCATCCTGTTGAGCTGTCTGGATAGCATACATTGTGTCAAGCAGTCCTTTCACAAGCTCTTCCGATTCCAGTATTCGATCCAGATTATTAGATTCCATTTGTGCCCCTCCTTCTCAAAGTTATGCAACCATTATACGAACCGTCAATGACAAATTCTGACATTCTAAAACACGAATCCTGATTTATGAAAAGAAAAGAGAACTTTGAAATATCACTATTTTTAAGAAAACCTGTGGAAAACAAAACGTCTGGAAACGCCTGCTCTGAAACCACAGAATTTAAAAGAGAAAATCTGATCATCAATAAAATTTAACATAAGAAACATCTTATTTTATTTATGTTAGAATAAAGAAATTTATAAACAAAGAGCCGTTCTCGCTACATCCAAATAATCAGCACCAAGAACGGCCGCACATTATAATGTGGGTATCAATAGACTCAAAATTAAATTGTCATATACTACTCTATCTTCACTGTAAATCCCTCATAGATCCCCACCGGTACCGCTTCATTAAAATCATATTTTTCTACCATATCTTTTTCAAACCCATAAACCATTATCATCTGTTTATCCGGATCAACAATCCAGTATTCCCGAACCCCCGCTGTACGATACTTAAACAATTTTGTCATATAATCTCTCGATCTGCTGCCTGCTGAAACGATCTCTATCACCCAGTCAGGCGCGCCATGGCATCCTTTATCATCCAATTTGGACAAGTCACAGATCACAGAAAGATCCGGCTCCACATAATTTATATCATCGTCATTCAGAAATACAGCAAAAGGAGCCGCATAAACTTCGCATAACCCATTCCTGCTGTCGATATAATTTGCTATCGCCTGATGCAGTTTCCAGCTGATCTTTTGATGTAATCTGCCCGGCGGCATCATATTATAAATCTGCCCGTCGATCAGTTCGGCTCTTTCGCCATCCGGCAGAGCATAAATATCGCTGATCGTATACATTGTCTGCTTTTTCAATACATCCATCTATCACGTCTCCATGTCTGCTGCTTTTTATAGTATAAATTTTACCACATATCTTTTTACATAACCATTCATTTTCCCTAAGAGCCTCTCTTCGTTGCTGCCAAAACCTTCCCGCTGTCCACACAAAAAAAGACCAGCCGCGTCCATGCCAGTTTCACCTGCGAAGCGAAAGTATTTGGCATGAAGAAGCTCTTTGACTTCATTATAATGATTCATCCCATGCCCGGTCTCTGCCCCGGGTCGGCCTTTAAAATCAAACCCTCTTTTTTATTAAAAAAGCCCGCCACTCTTCCTGACATCCACAGAAGCCTTGCAGCCCTGTTTCCGACAGAAAGTGCCCCTGGCATATTGTATGCTGTACGGCAGGATGGTCTAATAACTACAGGTGTCCGGCTTTACCACGGTACAGCCGGATAAATTCCATCCGGCTGTACTGTGATAAAACCGTTCCTGTTTTCCTGCTTTCCATTATACAGATACACCACAGCGGACATGCTTCTAACAAAAAAATAAACAACTGCTGTCAGACATCTCCGCTCCCCTTACCGTTTCCGGTAATATCCCCCGGACTTCTTTTCCTGCAAAAGACTGTATTCATCTTAGAAGAAATAATTTTTCCTGTGGCTGCCCTCCTTCACCCCTGCTTCGTAATCCTGCAGGTAATTTCTGATATGTATTCTTGCCTGTTCACATGGAAAACAGGAAAATACATAGACGGAACAGTCCTGCCGCAGCAGCCTTGCCCTCCCGACACACTGTTCCAGTTCACTTTCTATGGAATACAGCTGCACTTCCCTCAACAGCGGATCTTTATAAGTAGTGATCAGGAAGCTGTTTCCTTTATACTCAGCCCTGCGTAGTGACGGTCTCTTATCTCCTTCCCGGTTCACATCGGTGCCAAGATAACAGGCGATGAGCTTATAGTATTCCTCCACACGATAAGGTGTCCCTATGACTGCAAGATCACATCCTTCCAGTCCGTTAAGTCCCGTGCTATTTCCGAAATGGATCCCGGCAGAATTAAAGTTTCTTCCTCTGTCCTCTTCGAATTTCTTAAACGTGATAATGTCCAGCCCCGGGCTTCCTGCCGTCTCTTCTGCAATAGAAAAGACCTGTTCCTTTTCTGACAGGTCTTTCCTTCCCAGGGAATGATAGGTATACTGTTCTATCCTCCCTCTGTATGCTGCTTTTTTCTCAGGGTATGCGTATACCTCCATCTGTCCTGTAAAGTACTTCCTGTATATCTCATGATCGAAAGTTGCAGATAATACGATATATTTCATCTCCGGCATATGCAGTGGACAAAAATATCTTATGATCTCTTCCCCGCTGTCCTCATCCCGCATCCTTACAAATGCACCTGCGTGAATCAGGTCATTGACGTTGTCATCTGTCTGGAAACATTCCAGCCCGTCCAGTTCCTCCTTAGCAAGCGGCATCCTGTATCCAGCCGTTCTCATCTTCTTATATATTCCCTCTTCTGTACGGAGCACCATAGCCGCTGTATCCGAATATTCATTTATATCCTTTCCCGCTATCTCCTCAAGACACTTCACGCTGACCTTATACATTCTGTTGAATACAAGCAACTGCAGGAAATCCTCATCTATGATTACTGTATAGTCTTTGATGAAATCCTTTTCCAGCTGTGCCAGATAGGCATGTGTCGTAACAATGATCCGTTCCTCCTTTACGCCACTTATCCCTGTCAATATCCTTTCGCATTCCTCTTCGACAGCTTTCCGCTTAAGGGGATCTGCCCTGATCTTTTCATAATAACCCCTGATGATCTCCCTGGTCATGTTGTGGATACCCCTGTTATGCATCCTGGAGATCTGTGCCTGTATCTCTGGCGGAATGAACGCGTTGCCGTGCACACTGGCTGTCATAAATATTTCTCTTTCCGGTATTCCTTTCTCCACCAGTCTGTCTTTGACCTCTTCTTTCAAGTTATTGGTGGGAAGCGCTATCAGTAACTTGTCTTTCGGATGCTCTGCAGCCATTCTGACATATTCTCCGGTCTTGCCCAGTCCCGTCTGTGCCTTGATCAGGTGAAGCCCCTTATCAGCACTCCGGAAAGCATCTTGCAGATTTTCCCGCAGGCATCTTTCCGCCTCATCTATGGATACATATTCTTCCTTCCTGAGATGTACCTGCCTGTCCATGGACAGTGTATCAACGATCGTCCCCTCATGTTCGCATGTGCCAAAATATGGGCAGAAATCCGCAGAACACCTCTTGGGCTGGTAACCGGCTGTATATTTCGTGTCCTTCTTCCACTTCTGACAGGTTTCTTCTCCATAATATCTTTCGATCATCTTAAAAAACCATTTCTCCCCGCTATGTATATTGATGAGATTTGTGTAAATGGCAAACCGCATATCATGGTCAAGCTCTTTTCCGGAATTAAAATCATTTAAAAGCTGGCACGGGGTACTATCCTTCTGCGTTTTCAACTTTTTCTTTTTACTTTTTTTCCTTTTCCAGCACGTATTGCCTTGGTGCACACTCTCCCCATTGTCCATCCTCTCCGCAATAAAAAAAGGGGATTTTGTGGATCCACCTGTTTTATGTATAACAGCAGGATCCAAGTTTTCCCCTAAAACAGCATCCATATCCTTCACTTTTCCCATTGCCAGATGCCGCCCAGCCAAAAGTATCCTTGTCTCCGAAGCAAATTTTCTCAGATTTTCCGCAAAATGCTTCCCTGCATCAAGGGCTTCCATTAACGGGGAAAAAAGTTGCACCAAGGCAATACGTGCCGCCGGATCGATATGGATCAATTCCTTTCCACCGAAAAACATCCTGTCCGGATTCTTACAGCTGTGGTCACATTCCGGAAATATCCTTTGCAGTATCATTAACACAGCCTTAATGATAAACAGATCTTTGATCACTTCTTCACAAACAAAAACCACCCTGAATCTCTCTTCCGATACAGAGGAACTTAGTGTATGGTAAGCATATGCAATCCCCAGTCCCATATCGTCACATCTCCTTTTTATCTGTGCAAATGTACAGCCATGATCAAAATCAAGCACAAGCAGCTGCATTTCAACACAGTTGGTCGTCGATATCCCTCCGACAAGATGCGCCGGGGTGACCGCATGTCCTTTATTCCCGTTAAGATCAGCCAGTCTTTCCAGCTCAATCTCCTGCCACCTGCCGGCAGTTCTTCTCTTCACTGCAGGTATCTCCCGTCCGCACGGTTTTGTCACGCACGGTTCATTATCTAAGCTCACCCAGACTCCCATGATATCCATCCTCGCTTTCAACGGCTTTAAGTCTGCCTATCTGCCGTTTTCTTTTTTTACATATAAGTTGGTAAATGGATAACATTTCAGTAATCAACGGATCAGAGAAAGGAGACTTCACGCATGTTTGAACACTATAGGGATGTCATGGATGTATTTGACGTAGCCGAAGCACTCTGCATCGGCAAGAACCGTGTCTATGAGTTGTTAGGAAATGGTACTTTGAAAGGCTTCCGAATCGGCAGGGTATGGAAGATCCCAAGAACTGCTGTCCAGGAATACATCCTGACCCAAAGTAAGCTGAAATAATTCTTTATGATATTTGCGGATCTATCAGGAACAATAATTCCGGGAAGACATATCTTCCCGGAGGGCCCCATACCGTGTGCTGGCTATAAGTCAAAATCTTCCAGTTCCTGTAATGCAATATCATTGAGAAACTGCCTGAAATACATACTGTCAACTTTATATCGTATTTCCCATCTGTGGTATTCATCCCTGCCTCTGACAGTTACCATCTCAACCAGTCTCAGCGGAAAAGAATGTTTCCCTATGGTCAAAGTCCTATTCCGGATAACCGGCTGCCCATAAGGAATAAATTTACTTTCAGAACATGCAAGACACTTGATCTTAATATTATAGGCATTTTCATGAATAGACCCGACTGCCTCTTCGGGTGTACTGACCAGTTCCATCATACATATACCCTCTCATATCCATCTATTTCATTAACGTTTGACTCATAATATCGTTTTACAGATCCGTACCATTTGATTTTTCTCCTTCCGCCTGATCTTGTGGTCACATGACCATTATACAAGTTGCCAATGACAGTTACTGACACTGCAACGCTTGGATGAAAAGACTGTTATGCAGCCTTGATCAGTCCCATCTCCCGCAACAGCGTTACACAGTCATGAAATCCTTTCCTGTAAGTCATCCTCCCATAACAGGCTCCACTTGCCGTATGAGCAGATACAAGCCTGTCCACTGCCAGATACTGCTCTTTCGTCAGTCCCAGCTGTTTATACTGCTTTATCTGCTCATCGATTTCCTTCTGTATCTTTCTATATTCCTCATCCCCCAGCAGGATCTTATTGATTCCTTCATTGACAGAATAGTTTGTTATGATATCAAATATATTGTCTCCCATACTTAATCCTTTCCTGTATTAATCAATTCCCTATAGTTAACGACATTAGAAATTTCGTTTACTATAATTCATAGTTCACCGCTTTTTCCTTTTCAAACTCTACTTTGTCATCCTTTTCCATTCTGGCTTCATAAAAATCAATCTTCATCTATACATCCCTGTCCTTTCCATAAAATCAGGGACAGGCTTCTTGCCTGTCCCACCGCTCACAATTATTGAAAAACTTCTTCTGACTGCATAACCCGTTTCCTCTACGCACTCTATTTTCCATACTTCGAAAAATATTCCTGTGCCATTTGCAGAGAAATATTTAATTTGATCTGGAGCTTATCCAATATCTCTTTGTCTGAAAGGCCAAAGTCAACACCTGTTTCAACGATACCCGCTGCCTTGCCTTCTACTATCCCTTCCTCTCTGCCTTCTGCTCTGCCTTCTGCTCTGCCTTCCTCTCTGCCCTCATTTTTTATCCGCTTCGCCTCATAATCAAGAACTCTTCCACCCATAACCTGTTTCACTCCTTCCCTGACATTTTCATATTTCCTGGCAATATGCACCAATACTTTATTCGCCATATCCATAATGGTACATTTTGTATACTCACTGATCACCCCGGCATTTAACAGCTGCTCAATCCTGTCTGTTATATCTTTATATTCTCTCTGCAGTTCTCCTAATTTACCCTTATCTCCGTTATACTCTTTAAAACGCCTCTCATGAGAAAAGATATAGAATGGAATCAGGAACAGCAGTCCCTTCTCAAAAATCTCATCTATGCTATATTGCTGCGATTTCATAACGGGGATAGGATAACCAACCGTACCACCGGGTGTGATGATCTCTATCTCCATCCGGTCCGGTGTCGCATCATCGCATCGCAGGAACAATACCGCAGAGTTCGGCAATGTCACTGTAAGGACATCTTTTTTTATCTCTCCCTCATCTAATGCGATCTGGGTATCGTACTCAAAAAACCTGACCAGCATACTGCTGTCCGCGCTGCTCTGGCATTCCCAATGATACTTCTTTGACCTTGTCCCTGCTATTATCTTAAAACTCGTATCTGATATCCGTTCTTCTCCATCTCCGTCCTGGCGGTTCATGAAGTGTTCATTTGGTGAAAAGACAATCTTTTCTTTCCCTGTATACCGTTCTCCGAAAACTTCATTGATCAAGGGTATAATCAGACTACTGCAGTCATTGAGCAGTGTACGAAATACGTCATCATATGGTGTACTAACAAGCCTCATGTCATCCTCCTTTGTAAATGACTGTTGTTTAACCTCCTGCCGTTTTTAGTATTCCGACATCATCTTAAACAATGTCATATATCCATGCCTCCTATACTATATAGCAGAATCCAGTACATATTGCTCTGCTTCTTCATGGGATAAATGAAACTTTTCCTGCAGCTTTTCTACAATCTCAGAATCAGATGCGCCAAAATCCCGGCACATAACGATCGCTCCATATATTCCTTTTCTCATGCCCTTTTCCATGTTCTCCTGATCCCGCATCAACAACGTCATATATTCATGCCTCCATTCCCGATTCTGAGCGGTCTCGGAAACTCTTTAAAGCCCATATTTCCGCTCTTTTTCTGTTTCTCTCTTTTATTTCATCCTCCATATTCCGGAAGAGAAATTCTATATTTTTTTCAATATCTATTGACATATGCCTCAAATTGTGCGGGCGCGTTTGGTGACCATATACGCCAGTCACCAAACGCGCCCCTTGTAG
>Ga0137308_100693_pt1 | contig 47958 bp, 45 predicted proteins | sample Inofrocosms_June_FD_97181 | JGI IMG/M metagenome (GOLD analysis project Ga0137308, IMG submission 97181) | Mouse cecal microbial communities from Vienna, Austria - N-Acetylneuraminic and N-Acetylglucosamine D2O microcosms_June | ecosystem: Host-associated > Mammals > Digestive system > Large...
ACAATTAAATCCAATGGATTTTTTATTGTTCTTTTTCTCCTGATTGCTTTCTTTTCATAACACTCTTTTTCATAGCCTTCTGGCAATAAGTCTACTAATTCTTTTATTTCCATAATTTTTCACCTCAGTTTTATTATATCAGAAAACGTCTTATTATGGAAGTGTAATTAAGTTGGTGCATATGGGGCGATGCCGCCGCCAGCCACAGCTTGTCAGCCGATTAGAATGATACAACTAATTGGGCATGACACAGCTTATGGCAGGCGGTGGGATTGTAATAATTGCACAGATGGTCATACCGCAGCTTTCAGGGCTGTTTTCATAGGATAAATGAACGGGATAATAGACAGGATTACTGCATTTATAAAGGAAATACTACAGGGGTAGGTGCTTTCAAACATTAAAACCATGTTTACAGAAGTGAATTGTTAGTAAAGTGGATTTTGCAAAAAAAGTGGAATAAGAAACTGGTGTGCAAGGTAGTTCATATAAAATGAATTTGGTAAAATTTTATAAGAAATGAGGTAAAGCGATATTTTACGGGAAAAGGGATAGTAGTTAGTGGACAATTAAAGATTAGAAAGGCTCTGTGTCATGCAGAGCCTTTCTAACAAATTGGATTAATTTTCCAAGTTATAAAAGTATAAGGAATGGAACGGGATTCCACGATGTGGTAAAAGAGTTTTTGTTGTATGGAGAGTAAGTCACTAAGCTGTAACATTTTTCTGGTATAATAAAAACAAAAGTTATAAGGTGGTTATTGAAATGGTCGAATTATTTTATGCTGAGGATGATGCTAATATTGCAGGTGCTGTGAAGGAATATCTGGAACAGAAAAACTTTAAGGTTATGATATATAATACGATTTCAGAGGTAAGACAAGCTCTGGAAAGTCATGTGCCAACTGTTATTTTGTTGGATTGGAATATGCCTGATGGACGTGGGGATAGTCTTTGTCAATGGATTCGTAGCAGATGGACGGAACTGCCAGTTATTTTTCTTACAGTCCGGGGTGATTCCCATGATATTGTTTCAGGTTTTCAAAATGGTGCGGATGATTATGTTGTTAAACCTTTTGAGTTAAGTGTGTTGTATTCAAGGATTCAAGCGGTACTTCGAAGAACGGGAAATGTAGCGGAACAGTATTTGTCTTGTGATGGGATTATGATGGATTTAAACCGCAGGACAATTTCTTGTGGTTCGGAAGAAATAGATTTAAGTGTATCAGAATATGGACTACTTTTGTATCTCTTGCAGAATAAAGGGAAGACCGTTACCAGAGAAAAAATCTTAGAACAGGTATGGGATGTAAATGGAAACTACGTGAATAACAATACTCTGACAGTTACTATGAAACGATTGCGGGACAAACTGCACCAGCCATCCTGTTTGAAAACAATTAGAAGTGTGGGATATCGGATGGAGGATACCATATGAGTGGGAGAAAAAACTTTGTGATTATATTTGGGTTTGTAGTAACCGTCAGCTTGATTTCTTCTGCTGTTACAGCAATGTTGGTTTCTTGTTATTACAGCAGGCTTCAATTTGATTTGGTAAATGTTATCTGTGGCGAAGTGTTGGAACAAGAGCCAGAAATGATGAATATAGTTTCTGTTGCATTGAAAGAATATACGAGTGGAAATGTTGATGGTGTGGCAGTGAATAATGTTTTATCTGTTTTAGGATACCGCATATCTGATTTTCCGGATTCTGATATTACATATCATATTATATTTGCAATAACAGGGTTTTTGGCAGGAATCTTTCTCTTTGTTATTACTTTTGTATTTCGTAACAAAACAGAAGCGAAACGAATAGAGGCATTGTCAGATTATTTGGAGCAAGTTAATATTGGAAAAGCGGTTGTCCTCTCTGTTTCAGGAGAAGATATTTTTTCTAAATTGGAAGATGAAATATATAAGACAGTGACATTTCTTTACCAGACAAAGGATGCCGCAGTACAGGCAAAAAATGATTTTGCTGAGAATTTATCAAATATTGCACATCAGATAAAAACTCCTATCACTGCAATTTCTTTATCATTGCAAACATTATCTGAAATACCAATGAAAAACGAATATGAAAAAGATAAGATGGAACAGATAAAGAAACAGTTAATCAGACTTATCCATTTAGAGGAATCCCTGCTTGTTTTATCCCGCCTTGATGCAGGTACATTGATGTTTCAAAAAGAAGATGTGGATGTTTTTACTGTGCTCGTCCTTGCGGCAGACAATTTACAGGAATTATTTGTAAATTCTGGCACTTCCATTGATATTCCAGAATTAGGGGAGATGGCAATAACAGCTGATTTAGACTGGACTATGGAAGCAATTATGAATGTAATGAAAAACTGTATGGAGTATAATACGGGCGGAACAGTCCATTGCTCTTATGAACAGAATCCGCTATATACAGAAATACTTATTTGGGATGAGGGGGATGGATTTGCCAAAGAAGATATTCCACATCTTTTTAAGCGGTTTTATCGTGGACAGAATGCAAGTGTGGGAGATAATATCCGTAACAGCGGCATTGGAATAGGTTTAGCATTGTCAAAAGAGATAATAGAACATCAAAATGGGACAATAAGAGCTAAAAATCTGCCAAATGATGGTGCATGTTTTGAAATCCGGTTATATAAACAATAAATTTTATATTAATTCTGTTGCAGTCACTAAGTTGTAACTTTCATTTGGTACAATATAGCTTGTAAACAGTTTGCCTGCAGGAACAAAGTTTACAAGCTGACGGGCAGCTTTGCTGCAAGCGTAAAAATTCAAATCATCCATAAGGAGGAAACTAAAATGAATATCTTAACATGCGAAGGAGTTTGTAAAATGTATGGCTCTGGCAATAATCAGGTGGCTGCACTGGATGGAGTTGATTTGGTGGTGGGCAAGGGGGAATTTGTGGCGGTTATTGGAGCGTCAGGTTCAGGTAAATCTACACTTCTGCATATTCTGGGAAGCGTGGATAAGCCTACAAGCGGAAAAGTTATAATAGACGGAACAGATCTATCTAAACTTAATCAGACGCAGGCAGCAATTTTCCGCAGGAGAAAAGTGGGTTTGGTGTATCAGTTCTATAACTTGATCCCAACACTTACCGTGCAAAAAAACATTCTTATGCCGCTTGCCCTTGATAAGAAGAAACCAAACAAAGAGTATTTTGAAAAGATAGTTAGCTCGCTTGGCATTGCTGACCGGCTTGAAGCCTTGCCAAACCAGTTGTCAGGCGGGCAGCAGCAAAGGGTTGCCTTAGCACGTTCCCTGATTTATCGCCCGGCTCTGCTTTTGGCGGACGAGCCGACTGGAAATTTGGATCAGAAAAATTCCAAAGAAATTATTGATATGCTCAAATTATCCAACCGTAATTTGGAACAGACGATTGTGCTGATTACCCATGATGAGAAAGTGGCTTTAGAAGCAGACCGTATCATAACCATAGAGGATGGGCATATTATAAACGACGAGAAGCGGAGGTAATGGGCTATGTGGAAAGATTATTCATCAGGCTATATTAAAAATAACCGTTCATCGGGTGTGTCTGTTATGATAGCGGCATTTATACCAGCTTTGCTGTTATCACTGCTTTTAGGGTTATTTTATAACGCATGGAAGTACGAAATCGAAAGTATTGAACAGGAAGAAGGAGGCTGGCAGAGCAGAATCGTCGGAGAATTTACCCTGGAAGATATTGAATCCATAAAGAATTTTGCTAATGTAAAAGATGTAGTTATAAATGAAAAGGGAGCACAGATTCCAGAAACCATAATAGATATTTATTTTAATGACATGGGGGCTGTTCTTGACAATACGTTACGGATTGCCGAAACTTTGGGAGTTTCATCAGAAAAGGTTATTTATAACCATGAACTTCTGGCAATGTATATGATACGTGATCCGCAGGACACTGCACCAAGATTGCTTTTTCCGCTGTTTATACTGATAGCTGGAATTGCCTCTTTTTCATTAATTATTGTAATACATAATTCTTTTGCAGTGTCTATGAACGCCAGAATTCATCAGTTTGGTATTTTTTCCAGTATCGGAGCCACACCAAAACAGATACGGTCATGTCTTTTGCAGGAAGCGGCTGCATTATGTGTTCTGCCGGTTTTAATTGGGAATCTGCTGGGTATCCTAATCAGTATGGGACTTATATATATGATGAACGGTTTGTTGGGGAGTGGTGTGGCAGGCAGGCATGAAGCCGTGTTTGGTTATCATCCATTGGTCTTAGTAGTGACACTTCTTTTGACAGTAGTGACAATATGGATTTCCGCATGGATGCCAGCCAGAAAATTAAGCAAACTGACACCACTTGAAGCAATTAAAAATACAGGTGAATTACAGCTAAAGCGTAAGAAAAAATCTCTTCTGCTTACTGGTATTTTTGGAATGGAAGGGGAATTGGCAGGCAATGCATTGAAAGCACAGCGAAGAGCCTTACGGACTGCATCACTTAGCCTGATATTCTCTTTCCTTGCCTTTACCATTATGCAATCCTTTTTTGCACTTTCAGAAATTAGCACAAGGGAAACCTATTTTGAACGTTATCAGGGTGTTTGGGATATTATGGTTAAAGTAAAGGATACAGATGTGGATTCTTTTAGTGAAATACAAAAAATACAGGAAATTCCTGAAATAAGAAGTGCTATTGTATATCAGAGGGCAGTGGCAAAAAGAATCGTTGCAAAGGATGAAATAAGCGAAAATATGAAGTCCTTTGGCGGTTTTGCCACAGCTGGGGATAATTATGTGAGAGAGACGGATGGGGGATGGCTTGTAAATGTTCCAATTGTCATACTGGATGATGCGAGTTTTTTAGCGTACTGTGAACAGATTGGTATCACACCGGGGCTTGATGGAGCAGTGATATGGAATCAGATACGCAATGTTACAAATCCGGATTTCAGGCATCCACAATATGTGCCCTATGTGAAAGGGAAAAATGCGGTAAGCATTTTAAGACAGTCTGGCAATGAAGAATTGACAGCAGAGATTCCTGTTTTGTCCTATACGGAGAAAGTGCCTGTTTTGAGGGAGGAATACGCAACACTTGATTATTATGAACTGGTGCATTTTATGCCGGTATCTTTGTGGAAAGAAATCAAGGAACAGATTGGAGGTAGTGAGGAAGATACCTATATCTGTATGCTTGGCAGGGAAAATGTGACTTTAGAGGAATTAGATGCTTTGCAGGGGCAGGTGGAAAGCCTTATTGCGGGAAACTATAAGGTAGAAAGTGAGAACCGTATTCAAGAAGTAGAAGCGAACAATAAACAGATACAAGGGATGATGACAATATTTGGCGGCTTCTGTGTCCTGCTTGCAATTATCGGCATTGGAAATGTATTTTCTAATACGTTGGGCTTTGTCCGGCAGAGAAAAAGGGAATTTGCAAGGTATATGTCTGTTGGAATGACACAAGGGGAAATCAAAAAAATGTTCTGCATAGAAGCACTTACCATTGCGGGGCGTCCGGTTTTAATTACTCTTCCTTTGGCAGTTGTTGCAGTAGGGTATTTGCTGAAAACGAGCTATGTTGAAGTGGGAACCTTTCTTGCTGGAGCACCAATCATTCCAGTTATGATTTTTATGTTGGCTATTTGGGGAACTGTGGCATTTGCATATTATCTTGGTTGGCGTAATATACGTAAAATCAATTTAGCTGGGGTTTTACAGGATGATACAATGATGTAAATGGGATGAACAGATTGTGAAAAAAACGGAATGGATAAACAGTTTCCAGATAATGGATTACAAACATGCATATGAGCTTATATTTGAGTATATTAACACTTTTTATAATACGGTGAGAATACACAACCATTGTAGATATAAAGCACAACAAAAATATGAAAAGGAATATTTAGATAAATTAGAAACAAATATGAGAAAAACCGTGTTGGATTAGTCAATGCTAATGCAAATTAAAAAATTCCTGGTTTGATTTATACTAAAACTTGACATAGTACCATCTGTTAATTTGTATGGTGTTTAGCACAATTTTTCCGTTTTTAAAATAAACGATATACTATCGTTACCCATACTTCCTGATGTCATTTAAAAGATAATATTATTCAAAAATGGAGGACAGGGAATTGATAAACAAATATAAGAAAGGTATTAAAATTGTGAAAATGGTTGGTATGGCTAAAAGCATCTGTTGTAAACCAGAAAATTATGTGATAAAAATGCTGTGGCATTGGCGGAAGAAATGTATCATGTATAATAAATCTAAATACAGTAAATGGTGGTTACTTTAAAACATGAAACCAGAGTTTTAGTAATAGGTGACTCAATGAATATATGGTTAACTGGTAAAGCATAATTTCCAAAACTGTCCTGTTCTTTTTCTGCAACCGTTTCTTATTCTAGAAGCAGATAATCAGTTGTACAATTAAAAAGTTTACTTATTTGTACCAGTTTATCTGTTTCTGGATATGTAATGTTACTTTCCCATTTGCTGGTTGCTTGTCTGGATACTCCAAGGACATTTGCAAGCTGTTCTTGTGTATAGTTGTTCTATTTTCTCATTTTTGATAATTTATCACCTAATATCATAATATATCCTCCAATCTGAATTTTTTGTTTGTGTTAATTATACCAATTTTATTTTTAAAAGACCACCATTATGGAAGTTCTAAATGTAAATTACAGGTTGCACCGCCCGTTTTATGGGGTCCGGATAACACCACAGCCGTAATTTTATTTAATTTTTCAGCGTTTTTTATTAGTAAAATATTGCTTGGCTTTGGGATTACTATACCATTGTATAAAATTCTGGCTTATACATCTGCTAAAAATATTCTGGCTAAAAATGTTTTTTAATATTTAAGGTATTTAATAATTATTAATTTGTATGCAGCATACACATTTCTATTTGTAACATGCGCATGAATGACTTGAGACTGGATATAGATTTGTTATAATAAGAACTGGATAATGAAGAGGAAAGTTGTTTAGGCAGATAAGGAGTATTAAAATGAAAATACAATACTATAAAGAACCTGCTTTGAAGGAAGACCATGTTGATGTACATTTCCGGGAAGAAACGGAGAAGATAGGAATTATCAGGGATTTCTTTTCCTCATTTGAAGGCATTATGGGGAAAAAGGAAAATGTTCTTTACAAACTTCATCCAGGCAGTATTTATTATCTGGAAGTTGTGGACAGGAAACTTTTTGCTTATCAGGAAAAAGAAGTGTACCAGCTAGAGTGCAGTATGCGGTATTTTCTGGATAGTTTTGAGGGGAATGGTTTTGTGCAGATTGGGAAATCCATGACTGTGAATCTGTATAAGGTGAACCAGGTGAAAGCAGATTTAAACATGCGGCTTAAATTACTTATGGATAACGGCGAAATATTAATTCTCAACAGGACATATAAGAAATCTTTTTTGAATGCTTTAGCGCATATACAGGAGGTGTGTTATGAAGATTATTGACAGACATAATTTTTTTGGTATTGTATGTGCAGTTTACACAATACTTTCTCTTGGCAAGATTATATTGGAGGCTATTGTACAGGATATTTTTGGAAATTATCAGGAAAATCTTTTAGTAATGTTTTTTTTATCATTGGTGGCAACATTTGTGCTTTCTCAGCATTACCGGTTTCAAGAATATCCATTGTTACTTTGTATTGTGGTGCAATATGTAGTGTTGGTTGCATTAGTAATGCTGGTTACATGGCTTTCTGGGCGTTTTCATCCACTGCATGAAGATGCTTACAAAGATATGTTTTGGTCTTTCACAGTTCCATATTTGATAGGGGTAGTTGTATATTATATTTCATTATTCCATGATGTAAAACGTGCAAACCAGAGTTTAAAAAAAATAAAGGAGAGTGGAGGGCATAATTAAGAATAAGGAATATTAGGTTAAATTTTTTCTCTTTATTATCCATAATGTAAGCAGGAAAATCATATTGAAGCAAAGAATTTAAAAGTAATTGTCATCAAAGAGCCAGATATTAAGAGCAAGGGCGGTAAGATGGCAAATAGAAATTTGGAGGAGTAAAATGAATAATAGAAAATGGACAAATATAATATTAGGTTATTCAATAATATATACTATTACAACATTATTGAATAGTGTTTTATATCTGGTTAATGGTATTTATGAAGATCCAAGTGGTAACTGGCATGAATTAGACAGGGCTATTATTATTTTAATTGGTGTGATAGCATTTGAATTATGTACAAAGTTATCTGTAAGACCATTAATTTTGAGATACGTCATTGCTTATGTACCATCCCAGTTATTAGTATTTGTATATGTATGGTTTTGTGGATTTAAGGAAGAATTAGCCAAAACAGCATATAGAGATATTTGGATTAACTTTACAAGCCTTTTTACATTGTTATGTATTATCAGCACTGTTATTAGTATTTATAAAGAGAAAAAGAGTAAAACATTTTAAATATAAATAAAAGTTTACTTTATTATTCAAAAAAATCATTAATAGGAGATTATTGTAATTCTAAAAGTATACAATAAGAATTTGATAATGAAGATGTAAAATGAAAATAGAAAAGATTGATGAAAAAATTTTCTATATTTAATGGATTAATAAACTGTGCAAAAACTTGTTCATGGATTGTAATAGCTTATTTTGCAGGTTTGTTGGAAAGGCATGCCATGTCTTGGCTGGCTGGGAAAGTGTTTTTGCTGTTATTACTGGTAAAATTATTGTTGGTTTCTGTATTTTTATGAAAACTGGTTATTATCCAGATAATAAATACTTTCCATGGATTAGTTATATTTTGATAAAAGAACTTTAAGTACTAAATGTTATAGTGTTTAATCTGGCATCTAAATTTTAATTTATTTTTAATTAGATAACAAATAAAGAAAAATGCTTAAAACTGCTTTGACAAAGATTTTAAGCATTTTTTAATTTTCTTATATACAGGATATGTTTTTTATATGCTATTATAATTTCCGGGCTTTTATAATAAATGCAGTATTTAGAAATCTGGCTCTCCCTGCAGAATAAAATTTTCCTTCCTGAAAAATATTTGCTTCATTTTCATTATAATCTGATTCTTCTATTACCTGTTCAATAAGAAATCCATGCTTTGCCAGACAATTTAAGTATGTGGACAATTTCCAGTTATGTAAGTGGAATGTTTCTCCATTATTGGAAAATAAAATTTCTTCTTCCTCCACATAGGACCGGTATAAACTGTGTTTTTCATTTTCAGAGATAATACACTGCATAAGCGGATTATCCCAGGAAAATACCAGTTTTCCGCCAGGCTTTAAATATTCTGTTATATGGATTATAGTTTTTTCTAAATCCATAGACCATCCAAGACCATAAATAGAAAATACCAGGTCAAAGTGGCTATGTGGTAATCCTGGGTCCAGTTCCATTGGTGATACAAATAAATCTGCCTTTTTTCCACTTTTCTTTAATAATGCATCTGCACGTTTAATCTGTGCAGAAGAAATATCTAGTCCCCATAATTCCTTTGCTCCTTTTTCTCCCAGCCAGACAAGAGAATCTCCACTGCCACAAGCAATTTCCAGTACATTTTTTCCTCTCATGTCACCCATAAGGCAAAGTGTATCCTCTGTTGGTGTAAAAAAACCATAGTGGGGCAGGGCGGTTGTGGTCATATCTGCTTCATGGATACCTGCCCACCAGCTAGAATTTTGTTTTAGAATATTTGCAGAATCTTCTGACAGTATATTTTCATCTTCGTTAATATAAAATAAACTATCAATAGTTATTTCAAAATATTCTGCCAGTTTTGGCAATAGCATTAAATCTGGATTTGCTTTTCCTGTTTCCCATTTGCTTATTGCCTGTACAGTAACACCTATTGTTTCTGCCAAGTCTTCCTGGCTGGCCTGGCGTTTACGGCGCAGGGAACGTATATTTTGTCCTACCTGGATTTTCATGTCTGCTTACCTCCATTCTTACAATATATGTTTTATTGGTTGTACAATTATATTATTACTTTAGAAGTTAAATATTACGGTTTTTGATTGTCTTAATTATTAATTATATTTTTTATGAAATCTCCAGCATATCACTATTGTACTGGCATTTCTACCAGATGTCTTTAATAATTTATTTTGTACAAAATACAAAAGGATTTAACCTCTCAAGCAATAAAAAATATATATGATTTACATTTTTAATGATACAATAAATTAAAGATACCCACAAGCGAAGGATTTTTGAGGAAGTTAAACCAATAGTTGAAATCTCAAAAAGCTGGGAGATTTATGCAAAACCACATAAGGAGTTTCCAGTATGGGCAGATATGGAAGCTAGGGAACTGGAGTGCATGGAAAGATTATGGGATGAAGAAAAGTGTATTATGCTATATCTATTACAAAGGAAGATGAAGATATAATTTTAGAAGAAAAATGTGGTTTAATATTATATAAATTTAGAAAAAATGTGGTGAGTTTGTTGCAGCAGGATTAGTAAAAATAACATTTCCTGTTAAAGAAATTTATATAACTGGTTTAGGCATATAACTGCCAGTTAATATGATTTGCCATAAACTTAAACCAATACTTGTTTAAAAATTCTATTAATAAAGGCGTCGTTGTAATACGACGCCCACATTGTCTAAAAGTATTGTTTATTCAACTTTTGGAAGTTTATTACGGCAAATTTCAAGTTCTTCATCAGTAGGGATATAATCACTCATCTGGCCTTCGTGGAATTTTTCATAAGCTACCATATCAAAATATCCTGTACCAGTAAGACCAAAGACAATAGTTTTTTCTTCTCCAGTTTCCTTACATTTGTTTGCTTCGTCAATAGCAATACGGATTGCGTGGGAGCTTTCTGGTGCAGGCAGGATTCCTTCAATTCTTGCAAAGTATTCTGCTGCTTCAAATACTTCTGTTTGTTTAACACTGGTTGCTTCCATTAATCCCTGGTGATACAGTTCAGAAAGTGTAGAACTCATACCATGATAGCGTAAACCACCTGCGTGGCTGGCAGAAGGTATAAAATCACTGCCTAGTGTATACATTTTGGCAAGAGGGCAGACCATTCCTGTATCACAGAAATCATAGGCATATACACCACGGGTAAAGCTTGGACAGGATGCAGGTTCAACAGCAATAATGCGGTAATCTGCTTCACCACGCAGTTTTTCACCCATAAATGGTGATATCAGGCCTCCAAGGTTAGAGCCGCCTCCAGCACAACCAATTATAATATCTGGTTTAATATTGTATTTGTCTAAGGCAGCTTTAGTTTCAAGACCAATAACTGACTGGTGGAGAAGTACCTGGTTAAGCACGCTGCCTAGTACATAGCGGTAGCCATCACTGGATACAGCTTTTTCAACTGCTTCTGAAATGGCACAGCCAAGGCTTCCTGTAGTGCCTGGATGCTCAGCAAGTATTTTTTTGCCTACTTCAGTTTCCATAGATGGTGACGGAGTTACTGATGCACCATAAGTACGCATTACTTCACGGCGGAAAGGCTTCTGTTCATATGAGCATTTTACCATATATACTTTACAGTCAAGGTCAAAATATGAACATGCCATAGAAAGTGCAGTACCCCACTGCCCAGCACCGGTTTCAGTGGTTACACCCTTAAGCCCTTGTTTCTTGGCATAATATGCCTGGGCTATGGCAGAGTTCAGCTTGTGGCTGCCGCTTGTATTGTTTCCCTCAAATTTATAATAGATTTTTGCAGGTGTACCAAGTTTTTCTTCCAAGCAGTAAGCACGTACCAGTGGTGATGGACGGTACATCTTATAGAAATTTCGTATTTCTTCTGGAATTTCAAAAAATGGTGTGTCATTATCCAGTTCCTGTTCAATTAGTTCATCACAAAAAACGCCTGCAAGTTCTTCTGCTTTCATTGGCTGGTGTGTACCAGGGTTTAAAAGTGGTGCTGGTTTCTGGGACATATCAGCACGCAGGTTATACCATGCTTTTGGCATCTCGTTTTCGTTGAGATATATTTTGTAAGGGATTTTTTCGGTTTTCATTGTAATTACCTCCATATGGTTAAAATTAAGTTTACTGGTTTTTATTATTTTACTTATTATAATTTATATTCTGGCGTCATGCCAGACACTAGAGTTTTGTAAGTAGCATTTTAATTACCTCCTTAAAAGAAACAAGAAAACTCCTTTGAATTATATTTCTTATCAAAGAAGTTTTGCACAAACAAAAAACGCCCCTGACAGAAATAATTGCTCTGTCAAGGACGAATAGTTACTAAATTATAGTAAGACACTATCCGCGGTGCCACCTTGATTCATGGTATACCCATGCACTTAGCAGGATACTAACATACCCCCGGCATTTATACGCTTGCCTGCAGCGTCGCAGAATACTTTGTAAAAAAATTACATTTGACTGCGCCCTCAGCGGTCCATTTGACAACTTGTTTCTTACCTGGTTCCAGCATTACAGGCTCTCTGTAAAGGCATTATTGCCGTTATCTCCGCTTCAACAGTTTAAAATATTAAATTTGCTATACACTATATCACCATTATATGTGTATGTCAATAGTTTATTCACAAAAATTTATTTTGGTTTTGGAAGAGGTCTGCCAAGGTGTCTTTTAAAATTAAAAAGGATTAACAAAGATATAATAGTAAAATTCTAAAGGTTATGTTATAATACAGCATATATAATAGTAAAACTATTAAAATTGTATTATGGTTTTGGTTAAACAAACTATTGTTAAGGGGATTTCAATGGATTTTAAACAATATGATGACCGGATTGCACGGATTATGTCTAAAATGGAAGCACTTAAGGAAAGGGAGTTTTATATTACTTGTAATGGATGCTTTTTATGATGAAGATGTAAAATTTGCTGCTGATAATGGCCTGCTTACACTGTGTACAGAGGGGTGTGGCATGGACAGTGTTCTGGTAGTTAATAGTGAAGACCCTGCAACTTATGGTACTGTCTGGTATTTGGACCTTGCCAATGACGTTGGTATTATCCCGATGTATGACCCAAAAACTAAAAAGCCTTTCCACTTTTTAGACTGGCTGGAGTATTGGGCAGACAGGACTGCAGAGCTGGATAATGATGAATACTTTGGCTTTTCCGAAACAGTTAAACTTCCAGAAATGCCAGATAACCCTGATATTATGGGGAGAAAAATGGGCTGGATTAAATGAATTTTACAGGGCGTATGGCTTTAGAAAATAGAGTTTTAGTGCAGTCTGAGGGGAATGATATGGATTTTTACAAAATAATATATCAAAATGCTGGAGATATGGATACATCAAGTGAAGCAGATAATATAACTATGACAAACTGGACTTTTTTGCAATATTGGCTATGCGCCGCATTTCCACACTGCCATTTTCTGTGGAGATATCTTTCAGAAAAATTGCCACATCCGTATCAATGGAGCAGCCAGCTGCCAAGAAATAATAAGGGGCAGGAAAACATTCCACCATATAAGACGGTTGATATAGTTGCTGCAGATGGCAATAAAATAATGTTATTGTTGTACAGATACCATGTAGAGTACAGAGTAGAAGGCAAAGAGCTGTATCAGCCATGCCTGTCCTACCATTCGGTGGAAAATCTTGATAATGATACTTTTTTTCTGCTGTTACCTATAGTGGATGTTATGATTAATTATGAGTACACAAGTAAAAATATAAGGGCAGACTTGTCCAGAAGACTTTCAGAAACGGCAATGCCAAAGGAATATGTTGAAGAAGTTGCCAGTAAACTTAAATTATGGCTGATAGATGCTGATGGTGCTGAGGATGAACCATTATGGTTTATCTGGCAGGAAACAGATGACAGCCTGTATGGAGCTATGTGCTGGCCTGGAGAGATTGATTTGTTCCAACAGTATAATGCAGCTGGAAAATGCGTACCAGGTAAATATATCTCTATCCCAGGAGGGGAAGATGCTTACTTATGGGGGAAACATGCACTTGCCCAATGGATTTCTTCATTGTCATTGGAATGAAAATAAAAAACAGTTCTAAGGGAAGCTTCTGCTTCCCTGTTATATTATAATCTACAGGTATTTTTCTATTGTACCCTGTTGGACAACATATTTTCCCAAAAGAGTAATTGCCTGTTTTGGGCATATATTTATGCAGCGGTAACACATTGTACACCTGTTGTTTGCTTTAGCAATATTATCTGAAATAGTTAAATTTTCCATAGGACATGCCAGGACACATTTGCCACAGCCAATACATTTTCTGTTGTTAATTTCCAGTTTATCAGAGTAATGCCTGGTTTTTCTTTGGAAATACAGGCGCTGGCCCAATAATCCAGCAATATGGCATAAAAAGCCCAGTCCCTCTTGTGGGGGATTGCCATTTTTTATACTTTTTACTGCAGAGTATATTTTTTTCTCTGCTTTCTTTACAAGTTCTTTATTTTTGGTTATTGGGCGTTTTAGGGCTTTTTCATCAGCTATACTGTCTGGCATTTTTAAATGAAGGCCGCCAATAATTTCTGCACCATATTTCTGCAGTCTCCGGGCTAAAATCCCTGCCCCGTCTCCGCTGAAAAGTCCCATTGTTGCAATTACAAAGATTATTTTTCCACGCCATAAATGTTTATGATGGTCTATAAAATCTTTCAACATTTTAGGAAGACTGCTAAATTGTACAGAATAACTAAAAACGATTTCCTTATTTTCCTTTATATAATGAATAATGTTTTTATCTTCTAAGGGGAAAGCCCTGGCTGCTTTATTATAGTTATCAAGGAAAAGTTCTAAAGCATATTTGGAGTTTCCAGTTCCACTAAAATATATTCCAATCATTTATAAGCTCCAGTCTGTGAATTAAAAATAATATATAAAGTATAACAGTTTATATAAGAAAAATAAAGTTATAGTTCACACTATAGTTAAATTTAAGATTTCTGGCATAATTTATACTAAAATTATAGATTTTGTGGTACTATTTTGCATGCTTTTTGCAAAATGTCCAGTTTGGTTATTGAAGGTATTATTTTTACTGGTTATGTAATAATATTGGCAGCAGACATTAATATATTACAAATCTGGATTTATACTTAATTATATATGTTGTGGTGGATACTTTCAGGTTATGGTAAAATATTGTATATTTACAGGCAGCTTTTTGAAATTAATTATATTGAAAGGAAAAAAGATGGAGAGACAGGAATTATTATTTTATAATGAGTATGAAAAGTTCTATACAATGTCAAAATCATCAGAAGTATTTCCGGAGTTTTGTAAAAAAGCTTTTGGAGAAGATTTTTCCCAGGATGGGTTTAGTGATGTCCAGCAAATAGACAGAATATTAGAATATTTACCAAATAAAGAAGAAATTCATATTCTGGATATAGGGTGTGGAAATGGAAAGATGGCAGGTTATTTACAACAAAAAACGGCAGCATATATACATGGGTTTGACTATTCATGGAATGCAATCAAGACAGCAAAAGACTTGTATCCTGTGAAATCAGATTTTAAAAGGGGAATTATTGGTGAAATTAGTTATCCTGGCAGTTCCTTTGACATGGTTATTTCTATGGACTCTATTTATTTTGCAAAAGATATGGTTTCTTTTATAGGGCAGATATGGGGATGGCTTCGCAGAGGTGGTATATTTTTTTGCGGTTACCAGGAAGGTGATGTTATGCTAAAAACAGAAGATGTAAATTCTACAGAGCTGGCAAAAGCATTAAGAAAAAATGGTATTGTTTATAAGGTTATTGATATTACTGGAGAGTGTTATGAATTATTAAAGAAAAAGAGGGAAGCTGCCATATCACTCCAGGAAGATTTTTATAAAGCAGGGGAAAGAAATTGGTATGATATGTTAATATGCCAGACAGAGTGTGCCTGTAAGCCATTTGAAGAATTTTGTAAAGAAATGGCAAGATATATTTTTATAGCAGAAAAAACCTGATACATATTATTAAATGTTTTGTGATATATTTGTATCTTTTTTGTTGACATTATAATCCTGAAGTGATATATTTATCCTATTAAGAGATAAATATATCACTTTAGGAGGGGTAGTTATGAAAAAAACTAAAAACAGATTTACAATTTTATTAGGTATATTGTGTGTTATATTTACAGGGGTATCATCATGGTATACAATAGTTTTCAATGATTCAAGGTTTATTGTACCAATGGATTTGTCTAGATATACATTCAGGGTAAAAGACATTCCTATGATTGTCTCAGGGATTTTTATTTTTATGTATATTGTGTATCTTGTAGTATTATTTATACAAGTGGTGGCTGAAAATAAATATAAAAAAACATCTTCACAATTAACACGTAAAGTTAATCCTAAACTTGGATTTTTAGGTTTATTTGGATTTACAGGGTTTATTGGTTTTTGGACTTATAGTATAGATAAAACTATTTTTCCATTTGGATTTTTTATATTTTTTGGATTTTTTGGTTTCTTTTATGAAGGAAAATTGTCAGGTACATTTATGGATGAGAGATACAAAGAAAATAAAATGAAAGCTTATTTTTCAACAAATAAGACAACATTAACAATTATTTTTATTGCTACCATAATATTAGGACAGGGCAGGCTTATGGGAAATCTTGAATATACATTTATTGCATATATAATTATTGTTTCCCTTGCCCTGGCGCTTGAATTATTTCTTAGTGAATTTCTGTTATATCATTATGACAATGATTTACAGATTGATGAAAGTGAGGAATAAAATATGCCTGGTTTTGAGTGCAGATTAAAAAAGTACAGACAATTAAAAGGATTAACCCAGGAGCAGTTAGCAGCACAGACTGGAGTGCGCAGGGAAACAATTATGCGGCTGGAAAAGGCGTCCTATAATCCATCACTTAAATTAGCGGTTGATATTTCAAGGGTAGTCGGTGTGCCTATAGAAGAAATATTTATATTCAAATAATGTACAGTTTATGTTAAAATAAAATTTTGGGGAAGATAAGGAGCAGCCATTGGATAGGAATAAATTAAATATGAAATCCGTCTTAGCTATTATGTTATTTTCTTTAGTTAGGTCTGCTATTGTGATTATATGGTTTTTAAAATAGTAAAGTTAAATATAATTTATTGAGGAATAAAATTATGAATATAGAACATATTGCAATGTATGTGGATAATTTAGAAAAGACAAGAGATTTTTTTGTTAAATATTTTAATGCATCATCTAATAAGGGAAGTTATTTCCAGGGCAGGAAAACAGATGGACGGTGGAACAGGTATATAGTTCCATTTAGTATTATTGGGGCAGTAACTCCCAAATTTGTTTCAAAAATAACAGACTGGGCAGTTAATGGAACAAATGCTGTTAAAATTGAATGGAATGGAAAAGATATTATAATATGACCACCAGTAGTTTACTGTATGGCATTGTATAAAGGAACTAGAGGAATTATTTTTATCAGTAAACTGGGATTCTGGTAAATATCCTGAAAAATTAGCAATAGTTATGAAAAACTCATCTAATGTTATATCAGCATGGGATAATGAAAAGCTGATAGTATAAAAACAAAATGGATGGTATATATTTACCTGGTAAATGTTAAACAGACATCAGTTTTCTATAAATTTACATTAGAAATTGCATTAGTTTTTAAAAATGTACTAAATAATAATATAAAATCATATCAAATTACAGAACATATGGTTGACTTTTATGGAAAAGAAATATATAATATAAATGCTGGTTAGTATAATAGCTGATGTTTAGTTTGGAGGATATAAGATGGATTTAGCAGATAAATGGTCAAGTCTTGAAGAAACAGCAGATTATTTAGGGGTAACAAAGGATACCATTAGAAACTGGATAAAGAAAACAGATATTCCAGCACATAAGATAGGAAAACTATGGAAGTTTAAGTTATCAGAAGTTGATGAATGGGTAAAAAGTGGAAAAAGTGCTTTATAAATAATTTAACCTTATTAAGAAAGGTTATTGCCTTTATGTATTAAAGATATGACAGGCAGTATGCAGGTATTATAAGGTTTTTTTATGAGGTTATGGGCAGCAAAATAACATATATTAGTCTGCAGGTTGTAGATATCCGTTTCACTGGCTGTATGGAGTATGATTATGAAAAAAGATGATTTGCAAAGATTGATAACCCAGTACCAAAGAAATATTAAAACATATAGAAATGCCAAAGAATATAATGAGCAGGACTGCAGGGATGAGTTTATCAGTCCTCTGTTAGAGTGTTTTGGATGGGATGTACACAATAGAAAAGGTGTAACACCACAATACAAAGAAGTGGTAGTTGAAAGATTTTCAAATGAAACTGAAAGACCAGATTATACTTTGACATTAAATGGTGTTTCTAAAATATTTGTTGAAGCAAAAAAACCTGCAGTTAATATTAAGAAAGAAACAGGTCCAGCTATACAGTCAAGAAGTTATGGATGGAACGCAAAACATAAGATTTCTGTATTATCAAACTTTGAATATTTAATGGTTTTTGATACAACAAATAAACCAAAAGAGGGTGATACAGCCACTACTTCACTTTATAAATGTTATCATTATCTTGAATATTTAGAGAAATATGATGAGATTTATTCCTTGTTTTCAAGAGATAGTGTGTATTCTGGCAAGTTTGATAGATTTGTGAATAGTAATTTCCAGAATACAGAAAGGTATGCTACAGAAATTGATGATACTTTCTTAGAGCAGATTAACCAGTGGCGTTTAGAAATTGGAACATATTTATATAATAATTCATCAGAATATAAGGATATTGATTTTTTAAATGATGTGGTACAGGAGTTTATAAACCAGATTATTTTCCTTCGTATCTGTGAAGACAGGAACCTTCCTTTGTATAGTAAATTAAAAGAGACTGCAAAAAGCAAGCCAGAACTGCAGGATTCTTTAATGCGTGTTTTTAAAGAGGCAGATAAAAGGTATAATTCTGAGCTTTTTGGTGGTGACAATATTATTTTTGACCTGGATAATGAAATTATTTTTGAAATGATTATGTCTTTGTATTATCCACAGACACCATACTTATTTCATATTATTGAGCCAGGAATACTTGGGAAAATTTATGAAGCATTTTTAACGGAAAGCCTTATTTTAGAGAATGATAAGATTAAATTAGCCCCAAAGAAAGAATATAAATACCGTTCTGTGGTTTATACTCCTGTAGAGATTGTGAAATATATGGTAAAAGTAACATTAGGGCCATATTGCAATGGTAAGACACCAAAAGAAATTGAAGATATACAGATTGCTGATATTGCGTGTGGCTCAGGGATTTTTCTGGAAGAAGTTTACCAGTATCTTATGGATTATTGTGTAGAATGGTATATGGCAAATATCCCAGGGTATTTATTAGAACTGGGTAATGGCAAAAAGAAGCTGCCGCTTTCTGATAAGAAAAATATTTTGCTTAAATGTGTATATGGGTCGGATATTGATGCACATGCTGTTGAGGTTAGTAAATTTTCACTGCTTATTAAGCTGGTGGAAGATGAAACCCCAGCATCAATATATGAAAGTGTTCCTGTTCTTCCAGATTTAAGTGGAAATATCCAGAATGGTAATTCCCTTATTTCAAGAGAAGACCTTGGCACAGGGGAAATAACATTTGATTTGCTTAAATCTGTAAGACCGTTTGAATGGGAAGAATTTAACAAAGGAAGAAAATTTGATATTATAATTGGGAACCCGCCATATGTTAAAACAGAAGATATACATACATTAGAAACAGATGAGGAGTTTGCGATTTATAAGAAAAAGTTTAAAACAGCGTATAAACAATTTGACAAATATTTTTTGTTTATGGAACAAGCATTAAACTTATTAAAAGATAATGGCTTAATGTGTTATATTGTCCCAAATAAATTTTTTAAAATTGTTGCTGGGCAGGAAATACGGAAACTGCTTTCAACAAAGATAATACAACTGGATGACTTTGGGGATATGCAGCTTTTTCCAGATAAAACAATATATAGTTCTATTGTATTGTGTATTAATGGATGCAGTACAGAAATGTGTTATACAAATGTAACTTCATTACAAAGTTTATGGACGGGACAGGAACAAGAAAATATAATAGTTAAAAATTCAGTATTGGACAGTTCACCATGGAGACTGTCCACAGATATTGAATTTATGAAAATAATAGCTAAAATGGAAGAATATTCAAAGCCACTAGGTGAGGTTGTTGAAATTTTTAATGGAATCCAGACAAGTGCAGAAAGACCAGAGCCCGTATACTGGTTTTCAGAAGATGAAGTTATTTCAGAAACTGATGATATTGTAAAGATTAATAAATTTGGCAGTGGATATTCTATTGAAAAGAACATTTTAAAACCATATTTTAAGCCAACCAAGGCAGATGAAAAAGGAATGTCAACATATTCCCGGCTTAAGACAGATAAAAGAATAATTTTTCCTTATACAGAAGAGGGTGTGTTAATTGATATTGCTACAATGAAAGAGTTTTATCCTGGAACATATGAATATTTATGTGCATGTTATAGTTTACTGGTTCCTAAATGCCTCAACAATGGGACAGGACGGGATATAAAGAACGCAACACATGAAAACTGGTACCAGTATGGAAGAACCCAGGCATTGACAGCTTTTTTTAATACGCCTAAATTAATTGTGCGTGTATTAAGCAAGCAGCCAATGTATGCTTATGATACAGAGGATATGCTGGTTGCATCAGGCGGGACTGCTGGTTATTGTGCAATAGCAGCACTGCCTGGCAGCCAGTATGGACTGGAATATATACAGGCGTGGTTAAACCATCCATACACAGAAAAACTGCTCCAGACGATGGGCAGTGACTTTGAAGGTGGCTTTACAGCAAGAGGTACTTATTTGTTAAAGAAAATACCATTTTTAGAGCTGGATTTTAATGTAAAAGAACAAAAAGAAGCATATGAAGAAGTTGTTTCATGTACAAAAATGGTTTATAAGTTAAATAGACAATTAGAAATAAAACCAGATAAGGCAACCAGAAAAGTGATAGAAAATGAAAAGGTTAAACTGATAAAGCGTATAGAAGAGCGTATTGAGGATGTCTATTGCTTAAGGTTTTAGGTAAAAATTATGATCTTAAAAAAAGATAGTACAGAGCAAAAACTGAGAGGGGCATATTATACACCACTTAAGCTTGCAGAGAAAATGGTGGATTTCTTTATAAAAGATAAAACCTTGCATAATTTTTTAGAGCCAAGCTGTGGTGACGGGGTATTTATTGATGCTGCCTTGGAAAGAGGATTAATCGGTGATGGAGAACAGCTTACAGCTGTTGAAACTGAGACATCTGAGGTACAGAAAATTATAGGACGCATTGGAAATTGTGAAAAAATAAATGTTTTAAATATGGATTTTTTTCATTATTACCAGTTAAATAAAGATACAGTCCAATATGACCTGGTACTTGGAAACCCGCCTTATATAAGGTATCAGTATCTTGAAGAAGAACAGCGGGCTGAAATGTCTGAGATACTTACAGAGCATGGAATGAAAGCAAATAAACTTATAAATACATGGGTAGGGTTTATTGTGGCATGCGTACATCTTTTAAGTGATAATGGAAAGATTGCATTTGTTATTCCAGCAGAGGTGTTACAGGTTGCATACGCAGAAGATTTAAGGTTGTTTCTTGCAAACTCACTGTCAAAGATTACTTTGCTTACATTTGAGGAACTTGTATTTCCAAATATTGAGCAGGAGATAGTAGTTTTTATAGGCGAAAAGGGCGCAGAAGAAAAGGGTATACGTATTATAGAATTAAATAATCTTGATGATTTAGATTTCCTTGATTTGCAGTCAAATGGCTTTCAAAAAACAAACCATGTCCATGAAAAGTGGACAAAGTATTTTATGAGTGCCAAAGAGAATGAATTAATTGTAACGCTTAGAAAGGACCAGCGTTTTCAAAAGTTATCTGATATAACACTTATTAATGTTGGTATTACAACAGGAAATAATAAATACTTTTCTGTTACACAAAACACTGTTTTGGAATATGGGCTTAAGGATGTTGTAAAGCCTCTGGTTGGAAGAAGCTCACATGCCAACAGTGTTTATTTTAGGAAAGAGGACTGGGAGAAGAATGTTAAAGCTGGAAAATCCGCTTATTTAATTGATTTTCCAGATAAACCACTTGAAAAGTATCCGGAGAAGCACCAGGAGTATATTAAAGAGGGCGAAGAGAGAGGAGAAGATAAAGGATATAAGTGTAGAATTAGGGACAGGTGGTATTGTATACCATCTATATGGGTTCCAGATGCATTTTTTTTAAGGAGAAATAATTTATACCCTAAATTCGTATTGAATTGTTGTGATGCTGTTTCAACAGATACAATGCATAGAATTAAATTTAATAACGGGATAATGCCAGAAAGGATAGTTTTATCATATTACAATAGTATTTCTTTTGCATTTACAGAGATATGCGGACGTAGTTATGGAGGCGGGGTACTTGAAATTCTTCCAGGGGAAGTTGGCAATATACTTGTACCTGTACTGGATAGTGTCCCAATAGAAAAAGCCAGGGAAGTTCTAAAAGAAGTGGATAGTATTGTCAGGGATGGTAAAGATATAGAACTGGCACTGGACCTTGTTGATAATGAAATACTGGCGGCTTATCTTGGTATTGAAGAAGAGATTTGTACTGCAACAAGAAAGATATGGAAGAAGATGCAACGCAGAAGGCTTAAAAGAGGATAAAATGTAATGTAAAAGTCCATGGATTATATTGAATAAATAATCCATGGACTTTTACTTTATAATGTATTATGTTAACAGTGACTTATATTGTGGTTTTTACTTTGTATTTATATTATAATTGTTTAAGTTTCTAGTTATCAGATTTAGTTTTCTGCTATTTACCATAAGAGTAACATGTTTTCTGGTTTTTAGTCTGTATTCCAAAGTCCCATTCCAGAAAGAATAGAAAAAGTAATATCTGTTGCAGCAGCACCTGTAGCAATTCCTTTGTCCTGGATATTTGTAGCAAAAAAACAAGGTTTACCATTTTTTTCTATATAACCAATAAACCAGCCAGATTTATTTCCATTATCTGTTTCTCCTGTACCTGTTTTACCATACAAGACTGTATTGCCAGAAGATGCAATACGGATTGAATTTTTGACAGTATTAATGTTTTCAGGTGAAAATCCGAATTGGTTATAATAAAATTTCTTTAGCATTTCAACTTGTTCAACAGGTGATATTTTTAAAGAAGAATCTGCCCAATAAGAAGATAAGTTGTCACTGGTTGTCTGGTTTCCATAACCTGTTTTTTTTATATAATCTCTTATAACAGATAGTCCAGCTTGTTTGTCAATATCCTGGAAATACCATGTTACAGAATTTTGCATGGCGGATTTTAAAGTCTGGCCGTTATTCCACATATCATATATATAGTGTTGTTTATTCCAAGGAATAAATGACTGGCTGGGAGAAATAATTCCAGATTCGAGACAAAATAATGCACTGTATATTTTATAGGTAGAAACTGGGGATATACGTGTTAATGCATATTCCTGGTTATATATCTGCCATAAATTATCTGTAGTATTGTACATGACAAAACTGCCTTTGTTTTTGCCAAAATAACTTTTTAAATCAGTATATGTAATATTTTTGTTATGTCTGTTGAAAGAATAATAGCTGTTGCCAGCAGTTTGTATTGACAAGAATGGAATAAAACATAATAAAAAAACTGCAGTTATTATATATAGAAAAAAACTATAAAGTTTTTTTCTATATGATATTGTATGGTAATTTGCAATGTTTAAAATTCTTTTTTGCATTTGTTTCATGCCTGTACTTATGCTATTGGTAAATGGAAAGGGAAGGCGTGATATATTTCCAGCAAAATTTATTAATGTATTTCCATAGTCTTTGTAAAAGTCTTTATCAAGTATTTCTAATACAGAAGAATCACATGCAGTTTCCTTGTCATTTTTCATTTCTTTTAACGCATACCATACTAATGGATTAAACCAGTATATTATAATAGCAGTGTCCATAAGGTAATTAGCAAGTGCATCCTTATGTTTATAATGTTGAAGTTCATGTAGTATTATATAACGTATATCATCTTGGTTATAACCAGAAACCAGATGTATTGGCAGGTAAATACATGGTTTAAACAGTCCTGTAATTACAGGGGATTTTAAAAATGCAGTGCTGTAAACAGGGATAATTTTTTTAATATTTAGTTCTTTTAAACAGTTATAGTATATTTTACGTACAGCAGAATTTTGTAATGGCAGTGCAGATTTTTTAATAATATTAAAATAAACTGCAGATTTCAACATTAGTAAAATCATTATAATAATGCCAATAACCCAGAGGATAAATAATATTAACCAGATTGCAGAAGGTGTTTTTCTGCTGGCAGCAATTCCTAAATCATTTATCCAGCCTTTAGTGCTATATTGGAAGAAAGCAGAAGTTTCTTCTGGCATAGTATCTGTATATTGATGTGGAAGTATTTTAAAACTTTCAAACCATATAAAAAATTTCTGTAACCAGTCTGGATTAAATGGTATAAAAGGTACTGCCAGCAATACAAGTAAAAGAAACCATAAATTATATTGCATCCGGCTTGTCAGGATTTTTTTGAAAAGTTGTCTGGCGGCAAGAAGTATCCCGGTAATAATACATATAAAAACATTACATATTAAAAAATGTATTATAAAACTTTCCACATTAAGTTCCTCCTTTTTCTGTTTTGCCGGAAAGAAGAGAGCGTAACGTATCTATTTCAGTTTCAGATAATCTGTCATTTTCAATATAAGCAGATACCATCGCAGAAATATTGCCATTATAAAAACGGTTTAGAAAAGAATTGCTTTCCTGGCCTATATATTCGTCCTGGCCGACTAAAGGGGTATAAACAAAGACACGGCTTTGTTTTTCATATGTAAGTGCACCTTTTGTTACCAGGCGTTTAATAAGTGTCTGTATTGTCTTGGGACTCCAGTCAGTTGTCTGTACTAAACAGTCTGTTATTTCGTTGGTACTTATTGGCGCATGTTTCCAGACAATTTTCATTACTTCAAATTCAGCTTCTGAAATCTGAGGCAGGGCTTTCAAAATATATTCCTCCTTAAGTCTTACATTTGTAATAAAAATATTATAAGATAGTATATAAATTATGTCAATGATATCAGTTTTAAGTCCAAGTTAAATTTATAGAGTTTTTTATATTTCTATTTATTCTTTACATTGTTATATATGAAATATATAATATAAATAGTTTTGGAAGGAGGCAGTATATAAAATTGTTTGAAGCAGCAGATATTATTATTTATATAAAGGGAAAGGGGATTGTATTAAAAGAAAAGTCCCTTGTGGCATATAATACTATAAGCAGCAAAATAATGGCATTTGGAGAAGCTGCTTTGACAATGGCAGAAAATCCAGCAGATAATATTAAGGTTATATCACCTCTGCGCAGGGGAATGGTTGCAGATTATATAGCAGCCGTGAAATTATTTACATATCTTTTATCAAAAACATGGGAAAAAAAGCCGTTATGTAAAGTGCCAGTTGCTGTATGTGTACCCAAAGGAATTACAGAAGTTGAAAAAAAGGCATTAGAGGATTCTTTATACCAGTCTGGTGTCAGGGAGGTTTTTATTACAGATGTTAAAATAAGACAATTATTAAAAGAAACACCTGGTATAATACTTCCTAAGAACTGGCAGAAATTTAAAGTAATTATCAGCATTACAAATGAAGAACCTAAGCGTTATATTTCTGAACAGTTTTTGGAAGTTCTTAATTATGCAGAGAGTGAAGGGATATCTTCAGAAGAAGCCAGAGAGATGTTTCAGGATATATCTAGTAAATTTATACCCCATAATTGTTAATGTATATAAATTTATATTGCACATAAAAGAAAGGAGAAGAAATGTCTGTTTATGAGATTGTATTCAGTCCTGTTGGAGGCACAAAAAAGGTTTCAGATATATTTACTAAATCATTCTGTACAGACAGTAATTATATTGACCTTACAGAAAGGAAAACAGATTTTAGGGAATTTGAATTTTCTGAGGACGATATTTGTATAGTATCTGTTCCATCTTATGGAGGAAGAGTTCCTGGTGTTGCTGTATCAAGGCTTGAACAGATAAAAGGAAATAAGGCAAGGACAGTTCTTATTGTAGTATATGGAAACAGGGCTTATGAAGATACATTCACAGAGTTACAGGATGTACTGGAAAGGTCTGGTTTTTCATGTATAGCAGCTGTTGCAGCTGTTGCAGAACATTCTATTATGCACCAGTTTGCTACAGGACGTCCAGATTCCCAGGATGAGGCAGAGATTGCCAGTTTTGCAAAAAAAATTCTTTCTAAAATGGAACAAGGAACATTGCCAGTATCTTTGAAATTGCCAGGAAACAGGCCTTACCGTGAATATGGTGGTATTCCTATAAAGCCAAAGTCTGGAAAATTGTGTAACCAATGTGGTATTTGTGCAGATAAATGTCCTGTTGGGGCAATTCCAGTTAATTTACCATCTGAAACAGATTATGGGAAATGTATTTCATGTATGCGGTGTACTGCCATCTGTCCACAGAATGCCCGGAATATTAGTAAAACGCTGCTTACAGCAGGCAGCATGAAAATGAAAAAAGCTTGTAGTGGTCATAAAATAAATGAATTATTTATATAAAAGGAGAAGGTATATATGGATAGTGAAAAAGTTTGTACAATAGTTTTGCCAGTGTTAATAATTATCAGGGGTAATTCAGCAAGTGGTAAAACTACTATTGCAAAACGTCTTCAACAGAAATTTGGAAGAAATACTATGCTTATCTCACAAGATGTTGTGCGCAGGGAAATGCTGAAAGTAAAAGATGGAGAGTCAACGGAAGCACTGCCACTTATGCAGGTATTGCTGGCCTATGGTAAAAAGCATAGTAAAGTTACAATTCTTGAGGGGATTATGTATGCAGACTGGTACAAACCATTATTTGAATGTGCCGCCAAGGAGTTTAAAGATAATATATTTGCATATTATTTTGATTTGCCATTTGAGGAAACTTTAAAAAGACACCAGACAAAGCCAAATTGTAATGATTTTGGTGAAGAAGAAATGCAAAAATGGTGGAGGGAAAAAGATTATATTGGATTTATTAAAGAATCTGTTATTACATTAGAAAAAACAGAGGAGGACATTGAAGAACTTATATATAACCAGGTAACAGGGAATATGGGTTGAAAAATAATTATAGGGCAACAAAGAACGCATCCTGGTAAATCAGACCCATCGGTTAAGAAGCGTGTATTTTAAAGTGCTTATTTAATGAGATTAAAATCTGTTTTGGTTTTGTACTTGACAAACATACTGATAGTATGTTAATATCAACATACCATCAGTATGAAAGTGAGGAGGAATAATATTGGCTAGAAATAAACATCCTGAGGAAACAGCCAGCTTGATACTGGATGTTGCTTTCCGTTTATTTATAGAAAAGGGATATGAACGTACTTCTATACAAGATATTATTGATAACCTGGGAGGTCTTAGCAAGGGTGCTATTTATCATCATTTCAGGTCAAAAGAGGATATTCTGGTGGCTGTAACAGACAGGATGACAGAAGAGTCCAATAAGATGCTTGTTGAAATACGTGACCGTACTGATATTACAGGAAAGGAAAAATTAAAGGCTATTTTTAAAGAGTCTGTTTTAAGGCCTGTACAGGATGATATATTTACAGTAGCGCCTGATTTAAGTAATAATCCAAGCCTCTTTGTCAGTATTTTCCGTGAAACAGTGAATTTAGCAGCACCATATTATATACAGCCTATTATTCAACAAGGTATTTCAGATGGGTCTATACAGACAGATTATCCAGCAGAATTAGCAGAATTGATAATAATTGTTGCAAATATCTGGATAAATCCTATGATATTTAATAATACTGCAGACCAGTCTTATAGGAAATTTATGGTGTTCCGCCAGATGATGGAAGGTTTTGGGCTGGATATTGTAGATGATGAAATGTTACACAGGTTGCAAGAGCTGGCTGATATTTACCAGAAGAATAAATAGAGTGTCTTCTAGTGGGAAAGTGATATAACAGATTGCAAAAAATATATATTTAGCTATAAAAATCTGCCTTGAAAAACAGGCAGATATATTTATAAATTTATACATACCGTCGTGCGGTATTAAAATGGTAATCTTACAAATAGGATTGAAGAGATGGAGGTATAAGAAATGAACCAGAAATTATTTTCTAAGGATTTTACCCTTGTTATTATTGGACAGATTATTTCACTTTTTGGCAATGCAACAATAAGATTTGCTTTGCCACTGTATTTATTGAACCATACAGGGTCATCAGCTCTTTATGGAATGGTTACAGCATGTGCATTTATTCCTGCAATACTTTTGTCACCAATAGGTGGAATTATTGCAGACAGAATAAATAAACGTAATATTATGGTTATACTGGATTTTTTAACAGCAGCAGTTATTATAGTTTTTTCAGTGCTTATGGGAAAGGTGGATCTTGTTTTCCTAATAACGGTTACTATGATGGTTTTATTTAGTATTGCAGGTGTATACCAGCCTTCTGTGCAGGCAAGTGTACCTGCGCTTGTAAGTGCAGAATATTTTATGACAGCTAATTCTATTATCAATACAATAAGTTCTTTTGCTTCTTTATTAGGTCCGGTACTTGGAGGGATTGTGTATAGTGCATATGGTTTAGGACCTGTATTGTATGTTTGTATTATATGTTTTATATTGTCTGCAGTTATGGAACTTTTTATTAAAATACCATTTGTAAAATGGGAGTCTGGCATAGGTATATGGCATATAATAAAGCAGGATTTTTCAGAGAGTATAAAGTTTATAAGAGAGGAAAGACCTGTTATTAGAAAAGAGCTTGTAGTTATTTGTGGCATAAACTTGTTTTTGTCATCTATGATTGTTGTTGCCCTTCCATATATGGTAACTGAGGTATTAGGTTTTGATGCTGTGCTTGCCAAGCGCCTGTGTGGTATAGCAGAAGGAGCACTGGCAGCAGGAGGGCTGGCAGGGGGTGTTTTTGCTGGTATTTTTGCCAAGAAACTGGATATAAAATCTTCTGGGAATTTAATTATAATTTGTGCTGTATGTGTATTTCCAATGGGAATAGTCCTGCTGTTTGCCCTGCCAGGTATTGTAAATTATATTGTTATAGCAGTATGTTGTTTTATTATTATGGTATTTTCAACAATTTTTACAATACAGATGATGTCATTTGTACAAGCTGAAACCCCACAGAACCTAGTTGGAAAAGTTATATCTGTAATATTTACTGTTTCGATGTGTGCACAGCCAGCTGGCAATGCAATGTATGGTGTATTATTTGAAGTCTGTAAAAATTATGAATTTATTGTAATTTTATTTGCAGGTGCGGTTTCTTTGGTAATTTCTGTATGTGCAAAAAATATTTTCAGGAAATTTTCATAATAAATATACAGATATTTTTATCAAATACAGGTTGTATTGTTTTATATAAAAAGTTTCTTTATATGTGGCTGTAAATAGTGAAAAAATATTGGTTTGGGTATTTTCAATCTTGTAGTTTTGGTATATAATGGAATTAAGACACTTTTCTGGGAAATTTCTCTCCTGGTTACTGGTACGTGGATTTCTGGTTTCTGCAGAATACAGGTTTTAGCTGGAATAAAGAACGTTTAAACGTTTTTTGATATATTAATATATTACTATAAAAATAAAGCAGTATCCTGGATTGTGAATAAAGGCGGCAGTTTTGTGGATACAAAAGTGCGGAGCCGCCAGCTCTTATTTATGGTATAGCTGCCATAAGCAGCATTTCAGTTTTATAAGGAAAGGAGGATGGTTAGAATGAAAATTAACGGACCTGAAAAAATGGAAATACAACAAGTTAATAATACAATGAACCAGGCTGCTTCTGACCCTGAGACTAAGAACTACCAGAACCAGATTGCAAGTGCACAGAGCCAGCTTCAGAAATTATCTTCTGATAATAATATAAGCCAGGAGGAAAAGGCAGAAAAGCGTAAGGAAATCCAGAAACAGATTATGGAACTGAACAATATGCTCAGGGAACATAAGATGGAGATGCGCAGGGAGAAACAACAAAAAGCGGCTGAGGCCAGTAAAGAGAGACAGAAACAGGAAGAACAGCAGCAACAGGTAAACGTAGCTGATGTAAAAGAAGAATTGGAACTACAACCTGAGAAAATGTCTTCAAACCATATGAAAGCAATGGTTTCAGCAGATGCTTCACTGGAGCGTGCCAGGGTACAGGACAGTGTTGCTGGCGGGCTTGAAAGAAGAATTAGTGTGCTTGAAGGGGAAATCAGGCAGTCGGCAGAAACTGGAGGTTATGTAGAAGGCAAGAAAGAGGAGATTGAGTCCCTTGAAAATAAGGTAGTAAAGATTTCTGGTTCAAAGATGGGTACTCTTGGAAGTGCTGTCCAGGAAATAAGGCAGGTAAGCCAGGCTGTAGATAAAGCTGGCAACAAAACAAACCAGGCAAAGCCTGATGTTGTAAAGGAAACAGCAAATATGGCATCACCAGACCTTACAGCAAAGAAACAGATAGATATGTATAATAAAGGAAAGTTTTTCTCTAACGTTGATATCCAGTTCTAATATAGAAGCGGCATAACAGGAAGGTTTAATATTTCTGGCTATGCTGCTTTTTGTATAATATAAATTGTATAAGTGATGGAAATATATGACATTAGTTAGTGGTATGGTTTGTTATAATCTGTAAGAACATCAGGGACAAATTGTATATATGTCATCGGGATGTCCAGCCAGTTAAGTACAAAAGGCATATTTTTAAATATTATAAAAACAGAATGGCAATACAAAGATTGCCATGCGGATGGAGGAGTTAATGGAAAAGTTATTATTGAAAGCTTGCCAAAATGGACAGAAGGGTGTTGTGGCAACATTCCTGAAAAAGGAAGGAATTAATGTAAACTCAGTAGATGAGATGGGACTAGCACCTCTTCACTATGTGTGCAAAAAGGGATACAGGGATATTGTAAAACAGCTTATTAGTAAAGAAGCAGATGTAAATATAATTTCTAACCAGAGTGTTACGCCGCTTCATATGGCAGCAGTTTCTGGAAATAAGGAGATTATTAAGCTTCTGGCAGATGCAGGTGCAGATATTAATGCTACAGATAAGCAGGGCAGGACAGCCCTGGTTTATGCTATTGAAGCAAAAAAGGCAGAAGCAGCAAAATATTTTATAAGTATTGGGGCAGACGTAACAATTATGGATAACCAGGGACGTAATGCATTTGATTATGCTAATGCACTTGGACTTGTCCAGCTTATGGAAAGTATGTCACAGGAGAGTCTGGGTAATGCTGATTCTTTTGGTAATACGCCTCTCCACCATGCCTGTTACAACGGACAGGGGGAGATGGTAAAGGAAATACTTGCTAAAGGTGGTATTGATATTAATGCACGTAATGATGAAAAGCTTACCCCGTTGTATATTGCTGTAATGCAGGACAATCTTATGGTTGCAGAACTTTTGCTTGAAGCAGGTGCGGACTCTAATATTAGTGGAAGTTATGGCTGTGTGCCCCTGCATCTGGCAGCAGATAATGAAAATGAGCATCTTGTGAAAAAGTTAGCTGGATATGGGGCAAAAGTTGATATGCGTAATGAGGCAGGTGAAACGGCACTTATTATAGCGGCAAAGAGAGGTAATAATTATATTACAAGTATATTGCTGGAAAATGGGGCAGATTTTACATATACGGATACAGCAGGTTATACAGCACTTTATTATGCTACAGCAAATGGAAATAATGATATAGTAGAAAAGCTTCTGGAGGCAGGGGCAGAAAATTAAATATAATTTAAGGGGTGCAATAATGGATGTAAAAGAATTAACGGATTTACTGGTTAGTTCCTGTGAGAGTAACAGATGTAAGTATATACCATGGTGGGAGGATAGTAAAGAAAGCAGTAACAGTATATACAGGTTTAATGTATTTACAGATGAACAGATACAGGATATAGAAGAATGTATTAATGGCTGTAGTGTAGATATAATATCTAAGCCAGCAGGAAACATGGGACTGTCATTATTCCATATGCTGGTCTGGCATAATTTTTATAATTCTGTTAAAAAGATACTGGAAGGCGCAGATATAGATATTAATATAACTGATTGCAAGGGAAGAGGTATAACTCCGCTTATGCTTGCATGTTGTTATGGAAACTTTGCAATGGCAGAGCTTTTGATACAGAATGGTGCAGACGGTGCAATTTGCAGCCAGGATGGAAAGAATGCATATCATTACCTTGCCTGTCATTATATCCGTGGTATCCAGTATGCATACGAGTGCCAGGGGAAAAGCCTGGAACAGAGGGAGGATATTGCCCGCCTGCTGCCAGATTGTATAAATAAAAAGGATATAAATGGAATGACACCACTTGTATTTATGCTTAATGGTAGTAATACAAATATTTCCTGGGCATTGTCAGATGTCTTTATTGAAAAAGGTGCAGATATAGATTATATTGATGGTAATGGAAATACACTTCTTATGATGGCAATTTATAACCAGCATATAACTGCAGCTTTCAGGCTTATTGAATGTGGAGTTGATGTAAATAAAAAGAACAATGAAGGAGAGACGCCATTACAGCTTGCCAAAAAATGTTATAATGATGCACTATGTATGTTTTTAAAGGAAAACGGGGCAGAGGGGGACTGTGAAGCTGGTAATATGGATTTAAATAATTTTAGCCGTATTACAAGTAATGCATTTGCCAGTATTTCAGAAGATAACAGGGATAATATTACTACAGCACTTTATCTTTCAAAGAAACTTATAAGCCAGGTGGATACAGACGATGATGATGAAATAAGGTGTATTTCAAATATATTTTATAGTGCTATGATGAATGATAAAAGATACCAGGTAATTGATATATGTATGGATTATGGAATAGACTTTACCGCTCCTATACATAGTGGAGGTATTGTAACCTGTCTGCGTGATGAATGCCTTGCAGGTAATTATGGGACAGGTATTATAGAAAAGCTGGCAGGTCTTGGAATTGATATGGATAAACCTCTTATAAAAGGACGGACACCTGCATGTATTGTAGCTTCATTGCATAAAAGAAATATGATTTATGGTGGAAAAGATGATTATTTTGAAAATGCAGCAAAGCTTTTTTCAAGGGAGTCTATGGAATATGTAGATAATTCTGGAACTACGGCATTGCATTGGGCAGCAAGAAATAACCATTATGATATGCTTATGATTATGATAGAAAAAGGAGTGGACGTAAATATAACTGAAGACAGCCCTGCAACCCCAGGAAATACACCACTTCATACTGCGTGTATATATGGAAACACAGAAGCAGTAAAAATCCTGGAAGAAAGTGGCGCAGATGATTCTATCCAGAATGTAGATGGTGAAATACCTGCACATCTTGCAGTTATGAAAAGTAAGTTTGGCAGGGATTTAAAACAAGAAGATAGGGCAGCAGTAATAAAGGAATTAAAGAATATTGATATAGCCAGGAATGATGGAAAGACTCCTCTTATGTTGCTGCAATATATGGATATTAATACCAACATGGCTATTCTTCCTTTGTTTCTGGAAAAGGGCGCAGATGTAAACCATACAGATAACAATGGTAATACAGCATTAATTTTAAATGCACAGAATTTTTGTTATAAAGGTGTAGTAAAAGAGCTGGTGCGTGCAGGTGCAGATGTAAATGTTTCTAATAACAGCGGGGACAACGCATTACACTATGCATTGAGGTATGGAAACCAGGAAGCAGCACGTTTTCTTATAAAGAAAGGTGCAGACTATAACAAGACAGATAACCAGGGTATAACACCATTGCAGATAGCAGTGGAGAAGGGGTATGATACATTGCTTGATATAATGGATAATATCCAGGGTTAGGTACGTCTGGCAAGCTAGACAGAGCAGTCTGCTGATATATATCTGGATTTTGTAGTTATAGGCTTGCTGCATATAAGTGATGGCAGTTTATGGATTTATAATTTATTTTTTGATTTCTGCTTTACAAAAATGCGCCATAGTATATAATTGGTATTAGATGCCATTTATGCTATGGCATTTTGTTTTATAAATATATATTTTATGGAATGAGGGATTTTGTGGACAAGCTGGTAATAGACAGGCAAAAAGTTAAAGATGAATTTGCAAGATACACTGGTAATTATGATGTGGATAATGATAAAATAAGGTTAAAAATAGAACATACATACCGTGTGGCAGATTTGTGCGATAAAATAGTAAAAGACCTTGGTCTTTCTAGTTATGATATAGATATGGCATGGCTTATAGGTATGCTTCATGATGTGGGACGTTTTGAACAGCTTAGGAAGTATGGTACATTTTCAGATGCAGATTCCATTGACCATGCACATTATGCAGCAGAGATATTATTTGATGATGGAGAAATCTCTGGATATATAGGAAATAATGTAGATATATGTAATGATACAGATAAGTATGGCAATCTTACAGATATTGGAATTATAAGAAAGGCAATATGGAACCATAGTGCTTACAGGATTGAGGAAGGCCTGGATGAACGGGCTGTGTTGTTTTGTAATATAATAAGGGATGCAGATAAAATTGATATATTTAAAGTAATAAATGATACTCCTATTGGAACTATATATAAAGTTAGCAGTGAGGATGCAGTTAATGCCAAGATTTCTGATGATGTCCTGCAGGCTATAAAGGAACAGCACGCAGTTTTACGTAGTCTTAAGAAAACACCTGCTGACCATATAGCTGGACATATAGCTCTTGCGTTTGAGCTTGTATTTCCTGTAAGCTTGCGTATTGCACAGGAGCAAGGTTATTTAGATAAACTTATGAATTTTAGGACATGCAATGATAAGACAAAGGAACAATTCAAGGAAATAAGGGAAATAATGGCAGGGTATATGGAGAAACGCTGTAAGGAACAGGGTATACGTGTTTTAATTTAAATAGTTGGATGGATATGTGTATATAAGCTGGGAATTGTTATATGGAAAAGGACTAAAGACTGGAATTTAAGTAATTAAATATATGTTTATGTAAATTGAGAGTATATTATCTGGAGTGGAGTATATATAATGTAGTTAAAGCAGTTAAGTAATATATATTTATGTAAATTGAAGATATATGTTATTCAGAGCGGGTATATATGATGTAGTTAAGGCAGTTAAGCAGTATATATTTATGTAAATTGAGGATATATGTTATTCAGAGTGGGTATATATGATGTAGTTAAAGTAGTGAAGTAGTATATATTTATGTAAATTGAGGATATATGTTATTCAGAGCGGGTATATATGATGTAGTTAAAGTAGTTAAGTAGTATATATTTATGTAAATTGAAAATATGTTATTTAAAGTGAGGTATACAATTATGTAGTTTAAGCAGTTAAATATATGATGCCATTTTTTGGCAATTTATTAGAAGAAAGTTTGCCTGGAAAATATATAAACAAGGAGTAATAAGTAGATTTTAGAATATGCGAGGGTAAGCTTTGTTATACAAATTATAGAAAGGAATTGAAGAAACATGGATAAGGAATTAGTTATTGTACTGGACTTTGGAGGGCAGTATAACCAGCTTATTGCAAGGCGTGTAAGGGAATGTAACGTGTACTGTGAAGTACATTCATATACACTTGGAATAGAAAAGATTAAGGAAATGGAGCCAAAGGGAATAATTTTTACTGGTGGTCCAGATAGTGTATATAATGACAAATCACCACGTTGTGGAAGTGAAATACTGAGTCTTGGAATACCTGTGCTTGGAATATGTTATGGTTCACAGCTTATGGCATATTTATCTGGAGGAAAAGTTGCAACTGCACCTGTAAGTGAATTTGGAAAAACAGAAGTTGATATAGACACAAGTTCGGTTTTATTCCAGGATGTTTCTGAAAAGATAGTGGCATGGATGAGCCATACAGATTATATTGCAGAAGTACCAGAAGGATTCAGGGTTTGCGCAACTACGGCCGTCTGTCCTGTGGCAGCAATGGAATGTGTGGAGAGTAAACTTTATGCTACACAGTTCCATCCAGAGGTAATGCATACACAGGATGGAACAAAAATGCTGTCTAATTTTGTCTATAAAGTTTGTGGATGTGCTGGCACATGGAAAATGTCTTCATTTGTTGATGAAGTTATTAATAGTATACGTGAAAAAACTGGTAATGGAAAGGTTTTATGTGCTTTGTCTGGTGGTGTTGATTCTTCTGTGGCAGCAGTGCTTATGTCAAAGGCAGTTGGCAAACAACTAACATGTGTATTTGTGGACCATGGGCTTCTGCGTAAGAATGAGGGGGATGAGGTTGAAGCTGTATTTGGACCAGAAGGACCATATGACCTTAATTTTATACGTGTTAACTGCCAGGAACGTTTTTATGGAAAGCTTAAGGGAATAACTGAACCTGAACAGAAACGTAAGATTATTGGTGAAGAGTTTATTCGTGTATTTGAAGAAGAGGCTAAAAAAATTGGTGCTGTTGATTTCCTGGTACAGGGAACTATTTATCCAGATGTTATTGAGTCAGGGCTTGGAAAGTCAGCAGTAATTAAGTCACACCATAATGTGGGCGGACTGCCTGATTGTGTTGATTTTAAAGAGATAATAGAACCTTTGCGTATGCTTTTTAAAGATGAGGTCCGTAAGGCTGGCATTGAACTTGGAATACCAGAGAATCTGGTATTCCGGCAACCTTTTCCAGGACCAGGTCTTGGTATAAGGATAATAGGTGAGGTGACAGCAGAAAAATGCCGTATAGTACAAGATGCAGATGCAATTTACCGTGAGGAGATTGCTAACGCAGGTCTTGATAAGGGACTGGGACAGTATTTTGCTGCTCTTACTAATATGCGTTCAGTAGGAGTAATGGGGGATTACAGGACTTATGATTATGCTATAGTATTGCGTGCTGTTAATACATCAGATTTTATGACAGCTGAACCTGCACAAATACCTTGGGATGTACTTGGAAAAGTGGCATCAAGGATTGTTAATGAGGTGAAAGGGGTAAACAGGGTGTTGTATGATTGTACAGGGAAGCCACCAGCGACTATAGAGTTCGAATAACAATTTTTGTGTAATTTAATCCTGCAAACCTGTTATTTAACTGGGTTTGCAGGATTTAGCATTAAACAGTGGTAATGTTTTGGTAAAGTTTTTTAGAACCAGTATCAAAGTTACTATTTGAATGATGTGTGGTAATTTAATGAAATGTATTGTACATTACCAGATAAGATTTAACATAGAAATAGTAATAAGTATAAATTACCAGTATTTTCATATCAGGCATTTTTAACAGCCATAGTATAATCAGGCTGTTTTTCTGTTATAACCTGTTATGTAATTAAAAATTTCAAAACAGAAGGAGGCTGTAAGTATGGCTTTTGTAAACATGGAAATACCAGAAGAAATGGTTTCATTTGTAATGAAAAAGGATAAAGAGAAACAACTGGAAAGAAATGCTATGATGTTATATCCATATGTGCATGACGGGATTATTTCACATGGCAGGGCGGCTGAAATCCTTGGCATATTTAAAACAGACCTTATTGTGTTATATGGCAGGATGGGGCTTTCTTATATTGAAATGACAGATGATGAAATAGAAGAAGAATTAGCAACAGTAAAAAAATTGGGGGAAATGACAGTATGATTGTAATTTCAGATACGACCCCAATAATTTCATTACTAAAGGCAGGGCATCTGGAATTACTGGAAAAGTTATATGGAAATGTACTTGTTCCCAATGCAGTATACTATGAATTAACAGAAAATCCAGCATATCCAGATGAGGCAGAAATAATAAAGAAAGTAAGATTCTTATCTGTTACAGAAGTGGAAAATATAAAATCTGTAAATGTTTTGCGTAGTGTTACAGGGCTTGATGAAGGAGAAAGTGAAGCCCTTATTATGTATGATGAACAGAATGCAGATTTGCTTCTTATGGATGAACGCAAAGGACGCAGGGTTGCTAAACAGTTAAAAGCAGAGTACATTGGTACAGCAGGTGTTTTGATGCTGGCATATGATAAAGGTTATATTGGACAGGCGGATGTAAAAATATGTCTTGATACTATGATAAATAACAATATCAGGCTGGGTAAAAAAATCTGTAATACCGTAATGGCTCATGTTGGTCTGGAAGAAGTATATTAGATAATAATATCATATAATATTGATGGCATTATACAGCTATAGGGAAATCTATAGCTGTATTTTTTGTATTATGGTTAATTTTAATAGGTATGGCAGATTTTAATTAAAATGTATAAATAGGTTAAGAAGAATCAAAACATAAATATTTTATAAAGGTTTATTGACTTTTAAGATTTAATATTATATCATATTAATAGTGTGAATATTATTAATAAATATTTATGCTATTATATATAAAATTTATAAAAGGGAGGAATTGTAGAAACGCTGTATGGGAATAAAATTTATATTAATAGGATGAAATAATTAAATTAATGGAGGAATAAAACATGAAAACAATTAAAAAAATTTTATTATATACTATATCAGTAGTATTAATTATGGTGAGTGTAAGCAATAAGGCAGCAGCTAAGAAAAGAATTTATTTTGCTGGGGAGTACCAAAAGGGGAATTATGTATTGTCTTTAAGCCAGTTTTCTTTTACAGAACCAGGTAGTGATGAGAAGGGGTGTTTTGAACTGAGTAAAAATAATACATTATTATTTAGTGATGTATTACATTCTTTTGGAAAAAGCAAAAATGAGTATCTGGTAGACACTAGAAGTTACAGTTTTTTGTTTAAAGTGAAAAAGAAAAAGGTAATTGTTAAATATATTGATGGAACAAATATTGATGGAATATCAGGTGAAAAAAAGAAGTATTATGGTACTTATAAATTAAATTACAGATATTATTCATAAAAAGCAAACAGCTGTATATGTGGAAAAAATGTGGCACTAATGTAGTGAAAGGGAGCAGAGATTATACATCTGCTGCCTTTCATTATTTGCTGTTATTTTAGTGATAAAGCCTTATCCAGCAATTTAAAACTTTCTTCTGCTAGTTCTTTTGCCTGAGGGGAAAGGTTTAAAAATTTTTTATACATGTTTAGTAAACTGTAAGAAATGGGTTCTTGTCCTCTCAGTATGTAATCAGCAGATACAGCTAAGGTATCACATATTTTAACAAGGGTTGTTGTTGAACAGCCAACTACACCACGTTCAAGGTCAGATATATATTGTGTTGAAACGCCTATTTTTTCTGCAAATTGCATTTGTGTAAAGTTTGCAGCTTTACGTGCCTGCTGGATACGTAATCCCATAGCTGTTGTATTTTCATTTGGTTCATTCATAGTTAAAACACCACCTTTATTTATAAATTTTAAATAATAGTGGATAAATTATAAATCAAGTAACAATATTAGATATATAGGATTTTATAATATTAAAAATATTAGTGACAAAAAAGAGAGGGAGGTAGATATAATGAATAAGAGAAACTATGGATAAAATATTTCATTAATGCTGGTAATTATTTGAGATTAGGAGGTAAATAGTGAAAGGAAAGCTTGAAATAATTCTGTTTGTAGTAATTATATCATGCCTTTTGGGGGCTTGTGGAAATTTTAGTACAAATTTGTCAGATGACAGTGCTAGTACTGTAGAGGAAACTAATTCTGTTGAAAATAATGGAGGTGAAAAATATGATAAAATAGTTTCTGTTGTGGATTCATATTGGAAGGCGAAACTGGACAGAGATATAAATAAAGCAACATCCTATTGCGCAAATTCCCTGAAAAGTAAAGTACGTAAGGATATAACACAGATTAATGAAGAATTTGAGGCGTTTAAATCAGAATTAATGGATGTTGTTATTATATCTGCACAAGATGTTTTTTATTATACAGATGATTATAAAGATATAATTGATGCTGAATATTTACGTAATGATGATGATATGCAAAAAGCCATTAATGAATTTGCGGAGTTTGCTACTGCTAATGGTGTGATATGGTCTTTGCCTGAAAAGGCAGAAATGCTTTCAGACAAAAAAGCTATAGTTAAAACAAAAATTTACACAAAAGATATTCCAGAAAATGAAACATCTTTTGTTGATGGTATTAAGGATTATTTGCATGGAATTGTACTTGATAAACTTCTTGATAATTCAAATTTTATAAAAAAACAAATTGTAAAAAAAGTTGTAAAAGAAGAAATACTTTATGGTATTAAAAATTATAAAAAAAAGTATGAAGAAGGGACAGATAAAGTTCTGACAGCTAAAAACACTTATCATTTAAAAAAGAAAAAAGGAAACTGGATTATTATTAAAATAGATAAAGAAGCAGCAGATAGTTAATACTACAATGAAGAAGCTTATTAAGATAATTATTGTTTGGCAATTAACAATGAAATATCTGATTTTTATGATATCTATTATTACATTTGTGCAAACAATTAGAAAAAAGATGTTTGTACTAAGCTCTATATAAATGAAGTTTTATTGTTTAGGCTGATAATGAATTAATAATATACTTTATAAAAAAGGCAAGGAATAAGGAGGAAATATAATATGAAGAAAAGAAAAAGTAAAAAGGCAAAGCAACGTTTTTACATACTGGTATTTATGGTTGTGTTGCTGGTTGCAAGACAGGAATTCCCAGTGTTTGCCGAAACGTTACAAGGTGTTAATAATGGTATGGGTGTTGAGTTTTCACTGAAAGAAAACAGAACAGGGTATGATGAAGAATATTCCATTGTTACAGAATCGGAAAGTGTAGAATTAAACCTTATTAATCCAAGGAGTGTATCATTCAATCTGGAACAAGACAGTTATGTGGTCTTTTCAGCCAATGCGGCAGCATTTTGGGGTCTGGATGAAATTGTAGACAGAACAGGGTCAGAAAGCATATATCTGACATCACCCCAGAAGTTTTTTCTGAAAAAGGGAAAACACTATATGTATTTATTGCAAACAAATAGTAATACAGAATACGTCAATCTTACATATACAATATATCCTGTATGTAAAGTGTATTCTTTAAATGGGGAGAATGTGGAGTGTATTGCAGAATATGCATTACAAGAAAGCAGCCAGAAAATGAATATTCCACAAAAGTCGTTTGAAGGCTGTACATTTGAAGGATGGTATGAAGAAAAGGATTACAAAACACAGATTACTTTTGTGGATAAAAGCATTGGGAAAGACTGGTATATTTATCCAAAACTTACACCAATAGTATATAAAATAACATATGAGCTGGATGGCGGCGAAAATAATATTGCCAATCCAATGAGTTTTACAGTTAATGATAACAGAATTGACTTAAAACCAGCGTTAAAAGAAGGGTATGTATTTGAAGGCTGGTATACTGACCCTGCTTTTATGAAACCTGTAGATAAGATTGATACAAAGGTTTGCAAGGATTTTATAGTATATGCAAAATGGAAAAAGAATATTATTGTACCAACACCAGAACCAGAAAACACAGAAGTTCCTGCAATAATACCAACACCAGAACCAGAAAATACAGAAGTTCTTGTAATAATACCAACACCAGAGCCAGGAAATACAGAAGTTCCTATAGTAACGCCTGAGCCAAAACCAGGAAGTACAGAAGCTCCTACAGTAACACCTAAACCAGAACCGGGAAATACAAGTGTTCCTGTGAAAGAAAACGGAACAGGTTATGATGAAGAATATTCCATTGTTACAGAATCGGAAAGCGTAGAATTAAATCTTATTAATCCAAGGAGTGTATCATTCAATCTGGAACAGGACAGTTATGTGGTCTTTTCAGCAAATTCAGCAGCATTTTGGGGTCTGGATGAAATTGTAGAGAGAACAGGGGCAGAAAGCATATATCTGACATCACCCCAGAAGTTTTTTCTGAAAAAGGGAAAACACTATATGTATTTATTACAAACAAATGGTAATACAGAATATGTAAATCTTACATATACAATATATCCTGTATGTAAAGTGTATTCTTTAAATGGGGAGAATGTGGAGTGTATTGCAGAATATGCATTACAAGAAAGCAGCCAGAAAATGAATATTCCACAAAAGTCGTTTGAAGGCTGTACATTTGAAGGATGGTATGAAGAAAAGGATTACAAAACACAGATTACTTTTGTGGATAAAAGCATTGGGAAAGACTGGTATATTTATCCAAAACTTACACCAATAGTATATAAAATAACATATGAGCTGGATGGCGGCGAAAATAATATTGCCAATCCAATGAGTTTTACAGTTAATGATAACAGAATTGACTTAAAACCAGCGTTAAAAGAAGGGTATGTATTTGAAGGCTGGTATACTGACCCTGCTTTTATGAAACCTGTAGATAAGATTGATACAAAGGTTTGCAAGGATTTTATAGTATATGCAAAATGGAAAAAGAATATTATTGTACCAACACCAGAACCAGAAAATACAGAAGTTCCTGTAATAATACCAACATCAGAGCCAGGAAATACAGAAGCTCCAGAAATTACACCAGAACCAGTTTCTGTAGAAAAAGATGTAATGGGCTTCCATAGTAAAGAAGTTATAATTTATCCATGTGAAATGGCAGTTAATTATATATTGATACCTAAGAATATAGGACAAGCTAAGAATTGGAAATCAGAGGACAAAAAAATTGTCAAGATTAAGAAATCATATGTATCTGGAAAAGTGAAGTTTGTTGGATTAAAGGAAGGTAAAACAAAAATAACTGCATCTATTGGAGGAATAACATATGGATTTGATATTATTGTTAAAAATCCTAAAGCATTTAAATTAAAAAATAAAAAAATAGTATTAAAATCTGGAGGATATATAACATCAAATAGTTATAAGACACATAGTAAGAATGCGGATGGATATGATAAAGAATTAATAAAAATAACTATATTAAACACCACTTTACAAGTTTTATAAATGGAATCCCTGTTGCACGATTAGTTGTTTCAAGGCATTCATAACGGCATTTGATTTTATGCTGTTTTCGATATTATCCACGAAAGTGGCATAAAATACCTGCTTCCTAATCTGCCCGCTAAGGGCAAAACGAAATTCCTGTACGCTTTTTGTACGGTATTCTGCAAATGCCTCATCCTGGTATGGCAATAGTTTCATTGCACAGTATGCTATGTTGATCAGATTTACCAGCATTTCAATCCCCTTGCATCTGCGTACCATATAACTGCATAATGACCAGAATGTCTTCTGTTCATAGTAGCCCACTTCAATATTCCACCTGAATGCATAAAGAAATAGTGGGATATACTGCATCCAGCCGCTCCCGGTCTGGTTCAGCGGTGCTTTTTCTTGCCATGCACAGAACACATGCAGCTGCTCCGGGAAGACAGTGCTAAAGAACAGGCGCCTGGAACCGCTGTCTTTTCCGGCTGATGTTACGTATGCCAGGACTTCCCTTGCACCGGAGATATTTGTGAGGACACGGCGGACACCCGTGTAATACTCTCCGATTTTTTCATCGGAAAGGACAAAATCATCCCAAACAGAAAGACGACGGCCATGTTTTGCAGGCCTTCCCCTTTTTCCGGTAGGTTTTGGTGCGGGGTCATAAATAACAGAATCACATCTGGCATTACAGATAATATCCAGGTTGGAATAGTCATTTACAACGCAGACAAGGTCTTTCTTGGCATACCAGCTGTCACATAGGATAACCACATTTTTCTTTGTGCAGAATTCAGGCATAACCTGCCGGACCATGGATGCGGCTAGTTCCAGTTTGGACTTCTTTTTCTTCCACATGCGGTACCCTAAGGGCACAGCCTGGTAAACCACTTTGCGGTCATTCCAGACAGGGATACAAAGCATCAGGCTTACAAAGCAATGCCCATTCAAATAGTTGGAGCCATTATGTGCAGCATGGTCAAATAGTTTTGACGCATTTTCAAACTTTTTGCCAAACTTTGGAACCATGGTATCATCAATACACAAAAAAACTGGCTGTGATTCCAACAGCCCAGGAATCAGTTTCAGCGCCATGGAGGCCGTAACATTCATGAATCTGGAATAATCCACTTTGGCATAAGAACAGGCATAATAAAATGCATTCAGGGATTTCTCTGTAATACCGGATAAAAAATGTCTGTATAAAAAACGGATGGAATGGGCAGATTCCATTGCCAGCATGGATAAAACCAGCAGGAATAAAGATTCTGCTGTAGGCAGGGGACAGGTTTCAAAATAATTATGAAAATATTGATAAAGTCTACCAATCAGGTTCTTTTTATTGTATAATAAATTTGACGTATGGGATCACTTTCCTTTGTAATGTGTTTTAGCAAGTTCATTATACAACAAAGTATCCTGTACGTTATTCTTTTTTACAAAAAACTTGTAAAGTGGTGTAACTTTAACTTCATTATATTTATTTGCTTACACATCTTACATACTTTTTTTAACTTATGATTTTATATAAGTATTAAGGGATGTAAGTGTGTAAGTAGTATAAAAACCAGGGATATTAAAAAGTGTGTAAAGTGTGTCAATAATATTCGTTGATGCTAAGTTTAAGCAGATATATTAATAATTTGAAAATAAAAACCAGGAGGTAAATTAATTATGCAAGGTACTTTATATTACACAGCAGCCGATGTACAAAAGATGACAGGGGTATCAAGAGGTAAAGCTTATAAGATAATCCGTGAACTTAATAATGAACTTGGGCAGAAGGGATTTATTGTTATTGCAGGAAAAATACCTAAGCAATTCTTTAATGAACGTTGCTATGGTATATCACCACAAACGGTTTCTTAGATTATAGGGGGTATAGTTACGCAAATACTATGACAGGAATAATAAGTGGTATCAACAAATGTTATATAAATTATAACAGTAAACAGTCCCAGCTTTAGATGTTATATATCTGGGGCAGAAGCTAAAAAGGAGTGGTAATGTGCATGTAAAAAAGAATGATGACAGTAACACATGGGAAGTTTTTGTTTATGCCAGTGATTATACTGGAAAGAAAAAATTAAAACATAAACGTGGTTTTAAGACAAAACGGGAGGCTTTAAAGTGGGGAGAGCAGTTTAAACTCCAGCAGGAATCAAATCTTGATATGGATTTCCAGGCATTCTGGGAGTTATACCGTGCAGATATGTCACAAAGACTTCGTGAGAATACTTTCCGTACTAAAGATTATATTGTGGAGTTAAAAATCCTTCCTTATTTCGGGAAACGTAAGATTGCAGATATTAAGGCAGCAGATATAAGAAAATGGCAAAACCAGATTATGAAGGAAGGATATGCACCAACGTATCTTAAAACAATAAATAATCAGTTGTCTGCAATATTCAACTATGCAGCCAGGTATTATGATTTGCCTAAAAATCCATGTGTACAGGCTGGTTCTATGGGAAAATCCCAAGCCAGTTCTATGGATTTCTGGACACAGGAGGAATTTGGGCTGTTTGTAGAATGTGTGAAGGATAAACCTGTTTCATATATGGCATTCAGGACATTATTCTGGACAGGAATACGTATTGGTGAACTGCTTGCACTTACTCTTGGTGATTTTAGTGCTAAGGATAAAACCATCAATATAAATAAATCATTACAAAGAATTGATGGCAGGGATGTTATTACAGAACCTAAAACGGAGAAAAGCAAAAGGGTTATAGCACTTCCAGATTTTCTAGTTGAAGAAATGAAGGATTATGTAAACCGTTTGTATGGCATGATGCCAGGTGACAGGCTGTTTATGGTAACAAAGGCGTACCTTGAACATGAGATGTCCAGAGGTGTGGCATTATCAGGAGTAAAAAAAATACGTCTGCATGATTTACGCCATTCACATGCAAGCCTGTTGATTTCAAAGCTTGGTGCACAGCCGTTAATGGTTGCTGAACACCTGGGGCATGAGAAAATACAGACAACACTAAATACATATTCACATTTATATCCAGACCAGGCAAGAAATCTGGCTGACCAGTTAAATTTACTTAATGATGGGAATACAGGACAGGAGGATACAGACAATGCCAGGGAAACATAAAGAACCTACTATCTCATTTCGTGCTAGCAAATGGCAGAAAGCTTTAATTGAAGAACGTGCAGGAATGAGTGGGCATAGTAAAAAGGATTTTATAATAAGAAGCTGTATTTATTCTAATATTGTAGTCGTGGGAAACCAGGCAAATATAAGATGTATTGTGGACAAACTACAGGAAATGCAGTATACAATGAAAGAAATAGCAAGGCAGATGCAGTCTGGCAGCTTTTCTTTGAAGGAAGATACATATAAAAGCATGGAACAGGATTATCTTGCACTGGCTGTTACAGTAGTGGATATTGTAAACGGGGCATCATATTTATTTGGTAAAGAGCCATGTAGTGATAACCAGCACTGGAAAAAAGAACTTGAATTAGAGCAGTTACGGGATGTCATGGGACTGGATGGCAGCATGTAACAGTTTAAAAATATAACTGGAATCCTGGTTGTGAAAAGGAAGGAAAAAGGTTATAATGAAAGTAACCAGGTTATGGGAAAGCAGGTGGTATTATGGATGGTATGGTAAAGTTAAAATACAAGGAAGAGGATTTAAAACTCCTGGCAGGGTTAAGGCTTCTTGATGATGATTTTATGACAATGGTGTTTGACAGGAATACAGAGGCAGCAGGGCTTGTATTAAATATTATTCTTGGCAGGGATGATATGGAAGTCATAGAAGTAGTTGCACAAAGAGAATATAAAAACCCAGTAACAGGGGGACGTTCCATAAAGCTAGATATTTATGCAAAAGATTCAGATGGGAAAGTTTATGATATTGAAGTCCAGCGTGCGGACAGTGGTGCAGATGTGCACAGGGCAAGATTCCATAGCAGTATGCTGGATACAAAGATGCTTAAAGAAAAGCAGAAGTTTAATGAAATCCATGATTCATATGTAATATTTATTACAGAAAATGATTATATGGGGTTTGGGAAACCGTTATACCATATAGAAAGGACTGTCCAGGAAACAGGAGGTTTGTTTGGTGATGGTTCACATATTATATATGTAAATGGCAGTTATAAGAATGACAGTGAAGCCCTTGGAAGGTTAATGCATGATTTCAGGTGTACAGATGCAGATGATATGTTTTATGCAGAACTTGCAAAACATGTTAAACATTTTAAGGAAACGGAAGGAGGCATGGAGCGTATGTGTAAGGCAATGGAAGAAAGAGTTAACCGAGAAAGGATTGACAATTCATTTGAACATATTAAAAATCTTATGGAAGCTATGAAAATGACAGCAGAACAGGCAATGGAGGTATTAAAAATTCCAGATGATGACAAAGCGGTTCTGGTTAAGAAATTTTAGTGGTAATGTTATTAATGGCTGGTAATGCTTTGGTAATAAAAAGTAAAAGAACCATTTGTATAAGGTAAATTATTGTGAAAATAAGTTACAAATATAACAGATAAATACGTAATAATGGACAAGAGAATAGTTATATGAATTGAGTTCGAGTAACGGATAAAATCCCGGAAATGCTGATAAAATGGGCATTTCCGGGATTGCTTTATGCCTGTTGGCTCTAAAATGGCTCTAATTGTTTTCGGAAGCATTATTCTCCGAGTAGTAATGGAACGCTTTTACGATATAATCAGAAGCCCCTTTTCCATATTTACTATCAGTTATGCTTTTAATATAATCGCTTGAAAATGTGTCGATAAGAATATTGATATAGGGCTTATCGAGGGATACGCTGGTGCTGTTTTTCTGTATGAGCTGCAATAGTTCGTGTACAATGGATTGTATTTTAGGGGAGGAAACATCTTCTGACAAATCGGCGGTTAGTCTGCCATACAGAATATCAGATTGTTTTCCAATTTCTTTCACTTCTTCCGTTAATTGTGTTTCCATGAGTTCAGAGAAATGCTCTAAATTATGTTTCATGGCTTCGGTGTATTTTTCAATACTGCCGAATTGTTGAATAGCAAGTTTAGCTACC
>Ga0137308_100694_pt1 | contig 47958 bp, 37 predicted proteins | sample Inofrocosms_June_FD_97181 | JGI IMG/M metagenome (GOLD analysis project Ga0137308, IMG submission 97181) | Mouse cecal microbial communities from Vienna, Austria - N-Acetylneuraminic and N-Acetylglucosamine D2O microcosms_June | ecosystem: Host-associated > Mammals > Digestive system > Large...
AAGCTTTGTCACCTTGCCGCCGTCCTTATAGACGGTGCCTTTCCCATCCTTTCTGGTTGTCCATCCTGCAAAGGTATAGCCTTTCCGCTTAAATTTGTTGGTATGCAGGGTGCTGGCCGTACCGTAGACATGGCTGCTGGCCGCCACGCTCCCGCTGGTGGCTCCATTTCCATCGTACTTTACCTTATAAGGGTTGCCTTTCCACATGGCATAGAGCGTTACCGTCGCCCCATTCTTGTCAGTCAGGGATTTTACCTTCGCTTTATTTGCATAGGTTGTCCCTTTCCCATTTTGCTTTGTATTCCATCCTGCAAAGGTATAGCCTGACCGTTTAAATTTATTGGAAGGCAGCTTCTTTGTCTTCCCATAAGTGGCTGCTGCCGTACTCATTTTCCCGCTCCCGCCATTGGCATGGAACCGGATGGTATACGTCCCCCTTTTCCATGTGGCCGTAAAGGTGACAGTCTTCCCGTCCTGGCTGACTAAGTTCAGGATAGACGCTTCATCCAGGCAAGTACGCTGTACCCCGTCAATTTTATATTTCCAGCCTGTAAACACATATCCCTTGCGGGTAAATGTATTTTTCGGCAGTTTTTTCTTTTCGTCATACCGGAATGTCTGGGTTGCCATGGAGCCAGTGCCGCCCCCTTTGGCAAATTTAATCTTATAAACAATGGGCGTCCAGGCTGCCGTCCATACCATGTCCGACTGGACGGGCAGCGGGTTTGCGGAATTATATACATTCCCTGCGGCGTCCTTCCAGCACAGCATTTTATATCCCGTCCTGGTTGGGCTGGGAAACTTTGCGCGCAAATCCTCCCCTTCCTTCACCGTTACCTGAACCGAAGTCCCGGGGATTCCCGGTACCGTCCCCCCGCCAAAGTCAAACGTCACCGTATACGTTTTCTCCCCGTCCCCGGGCGTCACCTCACTGCCATCCCCGGGCGTCACTATGCTTCCATCCCCGGGCGTCACTGTTTTCCCCAAACGCCCTATGCTGCTCATGGCACCGGCTGCCGCCCCGCTGTCCCCAGGCGTCACAGCCTGCCCTGCCCCAGCATCCTGCAGGACATTGGCACTTCCCATTGCATATAAAGTTTCTGCTTCGGTGCAAAACAGCAGGATTACCGCTAAGCACAACGCCATCATTCGCTTTTTCATCATTCATACCTCGTCTTTTCTTGTTCCATTCCGTTTCCCCAGCTTTTGCAGGATTGGGAAAATATATTCCATCGTAATCGGCTCCTTTAACAAAAGCAGCAGGATTCCGTAAATTCCAAAAAACAATGCCCCGGTAACTGCCAGTACCACAAAGCAGCCCTGCTCCAAGGCAAATTTCCCATCCACTATGGGTTTTAGCGCCATCCTTGCAAGCTGGGCGGCTATGGCGGCGGGCAGGAGCCCTGCAATATAATAATGCAGTTTCAGACCCTGCCAAAGCTCTGACAGGAATCCTTTTAAAGCTTTTCCCTGTACCAGCACCACTACAATCTCTGCCATAAGCGTCCCAATAGACGCCCCGGATGCGCCCAGCCTCGGAATCAAGGCCAAATTCAAGGCCAGGTCCACAAGGGCGCCTGCCACCATGGACACCAGCACCTGCCGTTCCCGGCCTGTGGGTACCAGCACCTGCATCCCCAGTATATTGGACAGCCCAATAAAAACCACCGTGGGCATGATCAGCCGCATGGGCCATGATGCCAGCAAATAGGCTTTCCCTGACACCAGCCCTATGCTCTCATAGGCAAACATGGTAAAATAAACCGCCAAAGGCAGGGCTATCAGCAAGACAAACCCAAAAGCCTTGGCAGCCATCCGTTTAAATTCTTCCTTCATCCCTTTTTCAATATAATAAGAAAGCCTTGGCAGCAAGACCGCCCCAAGGCTTGTGACAAGGCTTGTGACAATGGTCTTGATTTTTACAGACGCAGTATAATATCCGGTCTGCACATCCCCGCTGATAAATTTCAGCATGACAATATCTAAATTGGTATAAATGCTGGTGGCTATCGTCATGGCACAGAAAATCCCAATAGGCTTTAAATGCCTGCGGAACTTGTAATTCCCCACAGGCTTTATGGTAATATACCTGCCCAGCCGCAGGAAATTAAACAGGTAGGAGCCCACATTGGACACCACCGTAATCCCCCCATAGACGACATAGTCCCCTGCATCATGGACAAACAGGAACATCAGCAGGACGCCAGTAGCCTTAAAAGCCAGCGAAACCATGGTAATATACGCATATTCTTCCAAGGCCGAATACAGCCAGCTTACCCCGGCCATATTCAGGAAAATAGTAGTGCCCATTACCAAAAGGAGCGTCCTGTCCTCTGCAAATTTCGGAACCACATACAAAGATGCCCCAAACACAACATAGACCAGGGCGGTCATCACGGCATTGATGCACAATATTTCCTGCACCGTCCGGGAAAGCTGCTCCTTGTCATCCCGGACCTGGGCGCAGGCACGGATGCCATAAGTAGGGATACCCAGCATGGAAAACATGGAAAAATATGTGACCACTGCAGCGGCAGCATCAATTTTCCCATTCCCCGCCGGAAGCAGTATCCGGGACACATAGGGGAAAGTTATCAGCGGGAAAATAAATGACGATGCTGTCAGGATAAAATTCATAATAAAATTAAAGGTTACAGAATGTTCTTTCTTCATATCTATTTCCCTCTAAAGATGCAGTATGTCGGGCTCTTGTTTTCCCCTCTGCTGGTTCCGTTACAGGCTGCCTTACCTGCCCTTCCTTCGGTAGCGCATGGTTCCCACCCCGCGGTTTGTGAAAAAATTCTTTGCAACCGTTATCATTTTCCACTTATCGCTTGCCCATTTGGCGCTTTTATCCAGTTCTGTTTCCAAAACGGGGACTTCCGCCACCTTCATCTGGTGGTGCAGAAGATATACCAGCAAAAGACGTTCGGCCAGAAAACCAAAAATCCGTTTCTGGTAATCGTCATAAGCGGAAAGGTCTGCCTGCCCCTCACATTCTTCCAGAATATCAAAGAGCCACACACAGTATGCATCAAAAACCTCTTTCCTGCACACCATCATATTATAGGAAAACAGGAAACATTTAGACATGGCGCAGTCAAAGCTATCCAAACATTCTGGGTATTTTTTCTGAATAATGCTGCGGAGAAGGCGCAAATCTTCTTTACAGTGGAAGGTTTCAAAATGGACCTTCACATTCCCTTCCACCCACTGGCGCCTTGCCACAACCATGTCCGCCTTCTGCAATAAGCGGCTGGCCCCCTCAATGGAAAGATATTTGCCTGGCTTCCCGAAAAAACGGCGGTAATGGGTAATCCCTACGATGGCGTCGTCTGGCTGGTTTTTCCAAAGCCAGTATAAGCCGGTTAGTTCGCAGTAGCTGCTATTTTTTTCCGAGATATTCACACCGGAATCGTCGAATACATAGCCTTTAAGGGAGGCTTTTTCTTCAGGAGCCAGCCTTGCGGCGCCTACGTAAAGTTTTTGGTAGTGGGGGGGCAGGGGGAAGGGGAAGGGTTTGTGGGTAATTACGTAGATATGGAAGGTTTTTGAATCCATTTCGTGGCTCCTTTCTGCAATTTATGTTAGGTCTGTTATGTTCCTTATTTTTATTGTATAATAACAGTATGTACATTAATTACTATATCTGTATATGATATGTAAAAAACTTGTAAAAAAAATTTTATTACCGGAATGTAAGGAGGTTTCCCATGCACCATTCATCAACTGTAAATATTATATTGGCTGCTTATAACGGGAGCAAACATATCCGCAGGCAATTAGACAGCCTTTTGGAACAGAGTTATCCCAATATCACCATATATATCCGGGATGATGGCTCCACGGACGGTACAGTACGTATTGTGGAAGAATATATTGCTGCAAATACTACTTCCAAAAAAATCGTGCTCTTAGGGCAGGAAGGGAAGAACCTTGGCTGCCCGGGATCCTTCTACCAGATCCTGAAAGAGTGCGGGGCGGCAGATTACTATGCCTTCTGCGACCAAGATGATATTTGGTATCCAGATAAAATAAAATGGGCCGTGGCAAAGCTGGACAAGAAGGCCAAAAAGGAAATACCATGCGTTTATTTTTCTGCTTACGATTATTATACAGAGGATGGAAAATTCCTGCGCCATTCACCCCCTCAGAAAAAAAGGATAGGGCTTTCTGACGTATTGTATTATACCCCGGCTTCCGGATTTGTCCTTGTCTTTAACGAAGCGGCGCGGCAGGAACTGATTCTGGGCGTCAATCCCGGGAAGGAGCTCCATGACCGCTGGCTGCTGCGGGGAGCGGCCTGCTTTGGCACTGTAATCTATGACCCACGGTATACGGCCGCCCATATCCGCCACCCGGATGCAGTAACCGCAGAGGATTCTGGCAATTCCAGCTTGCTCCAAAGTTTCCTGAAAAATGAAATTGGGGGGACTGCCATGACGGACAGCAAAAAACACCTGCGCCATTTCCAGAAGACCTTCTGGGGAAAGCTTACAAACTCCCAGCGGAACACGCTCTCGCTTTTTACTGCCAGAAACACCCTTCCCCGCCAGGCCAAAAAGCTTTTCTACCCCAAACGGCTGCGGGCACGGCTTGCAGGGGAAGCTGCCATCCGCATTTTGTTCCTGATTGGGAAAATATAGCATACCGCCTGGTCTGCCTGAATACAGGTGTAGGGCAACCGTCTAATTCCTAGCTTTTTTGCGGAATGTAAACCTGCCGTCCCCATCCCAGAGGTTTGGGTTATACGCCATGTCCCCCCGTTCCCATGTGCTGCCCCATTGCTTCTTCAAATAGGCAGCTTCTTTGGGCTTCATGGCATAATCATTGGGACGTTTGTTGCAAAGTACTTTTAGTTTGCTGTCTGCTACTACCCCATAGCCCTTGCTGCGCATCCTTGCAAAGAAGTCCACCTCCCTTGCGGGGAAGGAAAGCCTTTCGGGGATCTTCCCTGCATCCTCCCATGCTTTCCGGGAAAACAGGACAAAGCTTAAGGAAAGCGTACTGACGTTTTCCGGGATATCTGCCCGGTGGCAGTAGCCGCGGTAAATTTCCGGCAGGCCTTCAAAAAGGGGCACTGCCCTTCCCCCTGCTGTGACAGCTATCCCGCTTTGGAGGATTTTCCTGCGCCCAGAGAGAATGCATCCGGAAACAGCCCCTACCTGCCCGTCCTGACAAAAGCTTAACAGTTCTTCCAGCCAGCCTGTGCCTTCCGGCTCCATCCCTGCCCCCACCAGCACAATATAGTCCCCTTTTGTTTGGCTGATTTCCCGGTTACTCTGGTTTGGGGCATGGTAATAGGAAACCTGTGTCCACTTTGATGCCTTTGTCCGTTTCTTTAAGCGGTCCCGCTGCGCCTTGTCCTCCACAAGCACCGCCACAGACATTTTCTTATTTCTGGCATATTTGATACGGTAAACGCCTAAATCCTTTGTCAAATCCACCTTGGCCGCAATGCCCCGGCCTTTCAGGTATTCCTGGATAGCTTTTTTCCCATTTTCATAGGCATATAGCTTGGAACCTGGGTCATATGCCGTGGAAGATGCATGGATGCGCCAATGGTAGAGTACTTTGGGGATATGGTAAAAGCTTGCGCCCTGGCTCTTGCACCGAAGTACAAACTCATGGTCCTGTGCCCCATCGTAAGCCCCGTCCAAGCCGCCTGTTCTTTCAAGGATTTCCCGGGAAAACAGGAGAAAATGGCAAATATAGTTGTTCCTCCGCAATAATTCCTCATTGTAATCCGGCTTAAAGCTGGGGTCGCAATAATTGCCGGAATCCCCTACCATTTTATCCTCATCGGAATAAATAACGTCAGGCCTTGGGCTTACTTCATTTAAGGCGTTTACCATTTCAAAAAGGGCGTTTTCCGTCAGCAGGTCGTCATGGTCCAGCAAAGCCAGATATTCCCCGTGGGCCATCCCAAAGCCCCGGTTGGTATTTTCTGAAATCCCCGCATTCTCAACAAGGCGCAGGTAACAGATACGGCTGTCCTGATATTCCTTTTGCACCTGCTCCACCACGCCGCTCCTGCTGGCGTCAGCAAGGCACAATTCCCAGTTCCCATATGTCTGGGCTATTACAGAATCCAAAAGCTGGCGGAGGAATGCCGGATCTGTTTCAAAGGCTGGCACTACAATGCTGATTAAGGGCTGGTACGGCCACTTTTTCTCCCGCTGTGCCTGCAGCTCCCCCAGAGAAGGGAAATAGCTGCCTTTACACTCCCGATACCGCCGGTTCCTTGCCTGGAACTGGCACCATTCCCGGAACCTGTAATAAAAATCCCGGATTCCATATTGCTTTAGCAGGGCCATCCCCATGCCAGCCTGTGTCTTAAAATCCATAGCTGCCTCCTTTTCCTCTCCTGATCCCAGCCTATACCTTTACCGCTCCCCTATTCCAAAGAATTTCTGTTTTTATCCTGTTTCCATTCCATATATTTGCCGCTTCCCTATTCCAAAGGAACTCTGTTCTGTATCCTTTACAGCAGCTTCTTTCCCTTTACCTGCCAAAAAACCAGTTCCCCGCATTTCAAAATGGAAAGCATTGCCGCAAGGCTAAAAAGTGGGTAAGCAGAACTTAAATACATATAGTTAATAGCCGGGCAGTCCTGCAGATGGGTCACTGCCACCCCTGCAAAAAGCACTAACAGGCTTAAATAAATCCCAGTCATTACCAGCCACGAATTGAGGGTAATGCAGTTATCCCCATTGTATGTACCATCTTCCAGCCCCTGGCCCCCGGATCTGCTTACTGCATGCCTGTTCTGGAACCAGCCCCACAATGCCAGCACGGTAAACCCGGCATATGACGCTAACCCAGCCCAGCCCAGGATACTCCCAACCGCACGGTATATCTGGTACACAGTGTTGCAACGTCCCACCGCCTGTTTCGCTGTGCCATGGTATTCCTGAATTTCCCTGTTGTCCACAAAACCGTCCACAGAACCAATTATTACATTTTTATCTTTTTCCAGAAAGCCTTCTTTGGTAACCCCCGACTTGGCAACCTGCTTTCCATCCTGGTAAGCCGTGACAAAAAACTGCGGGGATTCTTCTGGACCCGTATAGTCCCAGCCCAACTCAAAGCGGCAGTTCTCTGCCCCTTTTACTTCGCTGTACTGCTCCCCCACGTCTTTGCTTTCAAGAAATTCTAGTTCCCCATACTGGTTCCCTGCGCCATCCTCCACATAGGCTTTTAAATCCTCTAAGTCATATTGTGGGAATGCGGCCCAGCCTGCGCAGTGGTAATCCGTATCTATAGGTTCATGGTAAGACTTCTCATGAGTAATGGATTCAAACACTTTGCTCCCTTCCAAATTATCTTCGCCCACCACACAGACATCCGAATGCATATCCCTGTGGCTTGCCACAAACTGCCAGGTTTCCACTATGGCAGACAGTAATTCTTTCCTGTCCTCCCCTGTGGAAAAGTGGTAGGCATCCAGCACGGAATGCGGCTTCACTTTGATAACGCCTTCCTCAATCGCCGCAGACAGCTCTTGATACACTTTCTGGAAAAATTCATTGGCTGTCTGGCAGTCCTTATAATACCCTGCTTTGTCAATCCCTCCAATCAGAGCCCATCCAAGCCAGCCATCCTCCACATTCCCATCCCCGGGCTTCGTGTCATATGTATCATATGCGTCCATCTCTGCCTCAATGTGCCCCTGCACAAGGGCAAGGGTAGGGGAAATGCCGCACAGCTTCTGGAATGTTTTTCTGGGAAGGCTGATATTCTTCTCTGTACCTTCCTCATCCAAATTTGTGAGGATAGACATGGCAGGCCCATAGTACGCGACTCCCGCTGCCCCATAAACTTTTGTATTCACTATATCCACAAAATGTGATGTAAGTATGATTCCTAAAATGGGAAATACTGCCAATGCCAGCCGCGGGAAAGGAGCAAGTATTTTCCTGTTTTTCAGGACCAGAAAGGCCGTAGCCAAGAGCACTGCCACAGTAAACGGCAGAAGCCAGATGGTATCGCTTTTGGTTTCCCACAGAACCCCCAGGCTCCCTGCTGCCAGTACTGCCCAGATAAGGCTTCTGTAAAATGGTTTTTTCCCAATGTCAAAATAAAGGTTCAGGATACAGCCAAATACCCAGACTGCCAGCGCCACGGCAAAGCTGTTGCGGTACACCCGCTGCCCCGTCTGGGCCGCTGCCATAACCGGGTGAAAAAGCAGCACCCCATAAAACACGCACAAAGCCCATTTCTGTTTTACAATATGCCCTATGGCATACAGCAAAACCAGGCATCCTGCAGCATACAGCAGGTTTGTTGCCATAATATAAGGGAATTTCAGGCGGCAGATAATTGCAAGATAAGCAGAAAAGCCAATTTCTTTCATAAAAGTATAACAGGAAAATGGCCCCGTCCATCTTCCCTCAAAAAAATGCTGAGCCCATTTTACCAGCAGCGCATCGTCGCAGGCTGCGCCCACCAACGGGTTAATCGGCAGCCCATGCAGCATCCACAGCCTTGCCAAAGACATCCCAAGAAGCGCCGGCAAAAACCAGCCCACCCTCCTTTTCCCTTGTTTCTCGCCCATCTTTACTTCCTCCCTATTTATGCCTGATGTGCAGGATTCCGATAAAGAAACTGCCAAATACCACTTCTATCCCTACCACAATCAGCAGCATGGCAGGAATAGTAATCCGCATCATGCTTTCCGGCGAAAGCCCGCCAAAGCCGGTTTTTCCCCAGATACAGAAGGCTACAATGGTAACTGCAATGCCTGCAAGGAACAGGAAAATGCCAAGGAGCACCCCTTTTTCCGTAGAGGTTTCTTCCAGCCACTTATCCAGCCTGCTTTCCGTGGGGATAAATCCAGTCACGCTTGCATAGGAACGGACAAACAGGGAAAACATCACAAGGTTAAACCCAACCATCATAGCAGCCGCAGCGTACATCAGGGTATGGACCCCAAGTCCAACAGATCCAATCTGGATATTCCCCAAGCTTAAAACAACCGTCAGCGCCAGCCCTAAGAAAAACAATATCAGCCCCGGATACATAAACAGCCAGTTGGGGCTGTGCATCAGCAGGAATTTCAGGTGCCGCCAGCCGTCAGACCAGCTCCTCAAGTGGGGTGCGTGGGAACGCCCATCCTTTTTCAAGGTAGTAGGGACCTCTGCAATTTTTAAGTGGTTTAAGGTGGCCTTTACTACCATTTCGCTGGCGTACTCCATGCCGGTTGTCACAAGCCCCAGCTTTAAAATGGACTCCCGGTTATAGCCCCTGAGGCCGCAGTGGTAATCCCCAATTTTGCAGGGGAAAAACAGCCGTGCAATAAAAGAGAGTACAGGGTTGCCCAGATACCGGTGGAGGGGCGGCATGGCTCCCGGCTCAATCCCGCCTTTGAAGCGGTTGCCCATCACTAAGTCATATCCTTCCCTCAGCTTTTCCACAAAGGGCGCAAGGTGCAGGAAATCATAGCTGTCATCTGCATCCCCCATAATCACATACTTCCCACGCGCTCCGTTGCAGCCGCCAATCAAAGCTGCCCCATAGCCTTTTTCCGGTACATTTACGACCCTTGCCCCGTGTTCCTCGGCAATCTTCTGGGAACCGTCGGTGCTGCCGTTGTCTGCCACCACAACCTCCCCATGGACGCCGCTTTCCTTCAGGTACGTATTTGCTTTATTGATACAGGCAGCTAACGTTTCCGCTTCATTCAGGCAGGGCATCAGTATCGTAAGCTCGTACTGTTCGTTCATTTATTTTCTCCTTATTGTTCCATGGCATTGGATTCTTCCCCTTTGATATAAAACCGCATCAGGAAAGCTACAAACCATTTGGGCCAGAATTTCAGGAACATTTCAAAATCTTCCTGTGCCCGGATATTTCCATTGTTGATAGTGGCAGAGGTTTCGGACCCCATGTGGATTCTATGGAAGGCCAAAGGGGATTTCTCATAGACAAATTCCCCCTTTTTTTTCGAAAGCATCTCCCACGCCTGCCAGTCGATATTGCTCTTAAATCCTGGGACAAACAGGGTGGCTGGCAGATGTCCCTTTATGTAAGTGACGGAAGGGCAGGAAATAGGATTCCCCAGGGAGAGAATCCTCCTGCGCACAAAACGGTTTCCATGGAAGGCTTTCAGCCGCAATGGCAGCAGCATCAGCCGCTTTACTTTCAGCAAGCGGTTCGTAGCAACCTCCCGCCCATCCCGCAGTTCATGGTAATCTGTAAAATAAATCAGGGGATGCTTGGCCCGGCTGACGCTTTTCAGCATCCGTTCTACATATTCCGGGCGGTATTTGTCGTCCTGATGGGCCAGCGTCACCAGCTTCGTCTTGCTGTGGTGGTATGCAAAGTTCCAGTCATTGGCAATCCCCGCCGGCCCATGGTTGATATACAGGGGGATCCCGTATTCCTCCGCCAGTCCCCGTATCTGCCGGTTATCCGTGGAAGATGCCATAATAATCCTGGTCTTTATGGTCTGCCCCAGCAGGGACTCAATACACTCCCGCAGAAAGGGGCTTTCCCCATAGGCGCAAATTGCAAATGTATGGTCTTTCGCTGAAAATTCCATATCCTGCTTACTTCTCCTGATACATTTCTTCATAATATTTCTGGTAATCGCCGCTGGTTACATTTTTCATCCATTCCTCATGCTCAAAGAACCATGCAATGGTCTTTTTAATCCCTTCTTTAAACATGGTTTCCGGTTCCCAGCCGATTTCTGCCTTAATTTTATCCGGCGCAATGGCATACCTTCTGTCGTGGCCTTTCCGGTCCTCCACATAGGTAATCAGATCTTCGCTGACAAGGGCACGCCTTGGGTCGCCCTCCGGCAGCATTTCCTGCAGGGTTTCCAGAATAATATGGATAATCTCAATGTTCTGCTTCTCATTGTGCCCGCCGATATTGTAGGTTTCCCCCAATTTCCCTTGCTCCTGCACCATGTCGATGCCTTTTGCATGGTCATCCACATACAGCCAGTCGCGGACGTTTTTCCCATCCCCGTATACAGGAAGCTTCTTGCCCTGCAGCGCATTGTTGATAATCAGCGGGATCAGCTTTTCAGGGAACTGGTAAGGGCCGTAATTGTTAGAGCAGTTGGTAATATTTGCCGGGAATTTATACGTATCAATATATGCTTTTACCAGAAAATCCGAGCTGGCTTTGCTTGCGGAATAAGGGCTGTGGGGATCGTACGGGGTGGTTTCATAGAAATAGCCGCCGTCCTCCTCCAAAGAGCCGTATACCTCGTCCGTGGACACATGCAGGAATTTTTTCCCTTCCTTGAAGCTGCCGTCCTCCTGCTCCCAAGCTTCTTTGGCGCAGTTAAGCATTACCGCAGTCCCCAGTACGTTGGTCTGTACAAATACCTCCGGCGCTTTAATGCTCCGGTCCACATGGCTCTCTGCTGCAAAATGCACTACCCGGTCAATGTCATTTTCTGCAAAAATCTTACGGATGGCTTCTTTGTCGCAGATGTCGGCCTTGACAAACGTATAATTGTCCCGTCCCTCCACGCCTTTTAAGTTCTCCAGGTTCCCTGCATAAGTCAGCTTGTCCACATTGATAATCCTGATTCCGTCCCCATATTTGCGGAACATGTAGTGGATGTAATTTGAGCCGATAAACCCAGCCCCGCCTGTTACCAGATAAGTCCTCATAACGTAATTTCTCCTTTTCAAATTTACATGGTATCTATATATTTCCTTAATGCATCATGCCAATCCGCCATTTCAAAATTGCTGGTCAGCTTTATCATGTAATTTTCCAGAATGGAATATGCCGGCCGTTTGGCCTGGTTGGGGTTGTCCCTGCAGTATTCTTCCGTAGTGACTGGTTCCACAACGGTAGGTTTCCCTGCCATCTGGAAGATTTCCTTGGCAAATTCCGCCCAACTGCAGCTTCCCTCGCAGGTAGCATGGAACAGCCCGTAATTCTCCGTAGGCTCCAGGAAATGGATCATTTTTGCCAGTTCCTCCGCACTGGTAGGGCTTCCCAACTGGTCGTCCACCACGCGTATCTTGTCATGGTTCTCTGACAGGCGCAGCATAGTCCTGACAAAATTTTTTCCATCCCCGTACAGCCACGCCGTCCGCAGGATAAAATAATGGTCTGCAAAATCTTTTACAAAATGCTCCCCTTCCAGCTTGGTTTTCCCATAAGCGCTGTTTGGGCCTGTTTCGTCAAATTCCGTATAAGGCTTTGTCCCATTCCCGTCAAATACATAGTCCGTGGACACATGGACCAGCTTTGCCTTCACTTCCCGGGATGCAATAGCCAGGTTCCTTGCCCCAACCGCATTAATCAGGTATGCCCTGTCCCATTGCTGCTCGCACAGGTCTACTGCCGTATGGGCTGCACAGTTGATTATCACATCCGGCTTCGTTTCCCGCGCCAGCGCCATCACAGCGTCAATGCTTGTAATGTCAAGAGCCGTCACGCCTTCCCCTGCCTGCACGTCCGTATTGATAAATTCCACGCCATCCCTTCCGTACTCTTTGTTGATTGCCCTGCCAAGCTGCCCGCCGCAGCCTGTAACTAGTATTTTTTTCATAATTTCCTCCAAATTGAAAGCATGCCATCCTTAGTCCCTGCTGAACAACACGCCCTTATGCTTCTAATAGCAGATATTCCCCTCTAATTTATAACATTTTCCCTATCAGGAATAATATTCTCATTATCAGCCCATCTAATACGCTCTGCCGGTACATTTTCCGGTTCCAGATAATCTTTAGCCTGCCCGGTATGGTTTCCGCCGCCAGTATCTTTGCCACAAGGGCGTCTTTTTCCCTGTCCCCATGGTACAGCCTGGAAAAATCGCTAAGCTGGCCTCTTAGCTTCCCCCGGTTATCCTTTAAATAAGAAGCTTTGGACTGCACTGCGCCCCAAAAGCCGCCTTTTGCCCCTACCACATTTTTCCCATGCTGGCGGTACAGGATATAGGCGCGCCTGTCAAAAATAACCGTTCCGGTATAGGTGGCTGCCAGATAGGACCACCAATCGTGGAGGATGGCATGCCCTGGCGTTTTTGACGCCAAAATCCCTGCCAGTTCCCGGTTCATGACGGCAGTGCACCCTGTGCAGATACATTCCACTACGGCGTTGCCAAAACCGGGACGCCGCCGCCCCATGTCCTGCTTTTTCAGCCGGCAAAGCTTCCCGTCCACCAGAATCTTATTGCTGCAGTACAGGGCTGGCCCTGTTTCTTTTTTCAGCTTCCGGACGGCAGCTTCTATTTTCTTCTCCAGCCATACGTCGTCCTGGTCGCAGAAGGCCACATAGTCTGCATCCGCCTTCTTTAACAAGTCAAAAAAGCTGTTTGCAACCCCGATATTTTTCCCTGCATAATATTTGATTTGGCTGTATTTTTGGCTGTAATCCTCCAGTATCTGCAGGGTCCTGTCCGTGGAACCGTCGTCCCGGGCTAATATTTCCAGGTTTTTCCATGTCTGTCCCAGCAGGCTGTCCAACTGCTCTGCCAGGTACTGCTCCCCCTGGTAAGCGGAAAGCAGCACCTGTACTTTTTCCTGTCCCATCTTTTTCTGTTCTTCCTTAAAAATTGTTTCCTAACAGGCACAAGTTACATCCGTAACTGCAAAATCATTCCCCTAAGCCATTTTCCACTGCTGCAACTACTGCACGGAGGGCTTCTTCTTCGTCCTCCCCTTCACAGACAAATTCTATGGAATCGCCGGATTTAATGCAGGCGCCCAGCACGCTTAAAACGCTTTTTGCATTTGCCGTGCCGCCTTTGAAATTAAACGTAATCAGCGCCTGGTACTTTACTGCTTCTTTGCATAAAATTCCCGCTGGGCGCAGGTGCAGGCCCGTAGGGTTCTTAATCGTTACTTTCTGACTAACCATCTTCGTTCCTCCAATACATCTTTTGCTCCTCATGTGAAACATCAAAGCATATTCTTCATAATTAAATCGGCCAGCGCTTTTGCATCCTGGCTGATTTCCCCCTGGTCTTTCCCCTCAATCATAACACGGACTAACGGCTCCGTCCCGGATGGGCGGATCAGTACACGGCCTTCCCCGGCAAATTTCTGCTCCAGGCTGCGGACAGCCTGTGCAATTTCAGGGTAATCCATAAAATGTTCCTTCTTGTGGTTTGGCACCTTGGCGTTTACAAGAGCCTGGGGCAGCACTTCCATAATCTGTGACAGTTTGGAGAGGGGTTCCTTCGTTTCCACCATCACCTGCAGCAGGTGCAGCGCGCTCAGCAGCCCATCCCCGGTGGTATTTTCATCTAAGAAAATAATGTGCCCAGACTGTTCTCCGCCTATATTATACCCGTTTTCCCGCATCTTTTCCAAAACGTAGCGGTCGCCTACCTTTGTCTGCTCAATATGGATGCCCCGTGCGTTCCCCATCAGGGTAAAGCCTAAATTGCTCATGACTGTCCCTACTATGGTATCTTTTTTCAGGTTCCCATGGTCTTTCATATAGTTCCCGATAATCGCCATCACCTGGTCGCCGTCTACTACGTCGCCTTTTTCGTCCACGGCCAGCATACGGTCCGCATCCCCGTCAAAGGCAATCCCTACATCCGCCTTTTCATAAACAACCCTTGCCCGCAGTTCATCCATATGGGTAGAGCCGCAGTTGGAGTTGATATTGGTGCCGTCCGGGCTGGTATGGATAGCCACCAGGTTGGCTCCAAGGCCTTTTAATGTTTCTACCGCGGTATAGTGGGCAGCCCCCTCCGCACAGTCTACTACAATTTTCATGCCGCTTAAGTCTACTGGCACAGTCTTTTTCATAAAAAATACATATTCTTCCCTTGCATCAAACCGGTAACTGATATTCCCAATCCCGGATCCAAGGGGCATGGCAACGTCTTTCATGCCGCTTTTAATCAAGGCTTCGATTTCATCCTCCAGCTCGTCGGAAAGCTTATACCCCTCCCCATTGAAAAATTTAATCCCATTAAATTCCATGGGGTTATGGGAAGCAGAAATCACGACCCCGGCCTCTACCTTATGCTTCTTTGTCAGATAGGCAATGGCCGGCGTCGGCATAACGCCCATATAGACCGCATTGGCCCCTACGGAACAAATCCCTGCCATCAGAGCGTTTGCCAGCATCCCTCCTGAAATCCTTGTATCGCAGCCTACGATAATCGTAGGCTGGTGCGCTTTTTCCTTTGTCAGCACATAAGCCCCTGCCTGCCCCAGCTTCATTGCCAGTTCAATGGTAAGCTCTGTGCCTGCCACGCCTCTTACGCCGTCTGTCCCAAACATTCTTGCCATAATTCCTAGTTCCTCCATTCTGCCGGCGCACCTTGGCCTATGCCAGGGGATGCGGCCACGGCTTCTATTGCCTATGGGCGGTACTGTCTGCCGCCCAATTAGGGCATCTACATTTTTCACCAATTTTATCTTTCTGTACTTCCTCCGGAGGTTCCGCTACTGTTCCCTCCAGGGCTTTCCTCCCTGTCCTCCTGGCTGGGACGGCTGGAACCTGGGGCATTCGCCTGGTTCTCGTCCTGGCTCACTTCGGGGCCTTCGTCCTGCCCTTCATCCTCACCGTCCTCGTCTTCCTCCCTATTTTTATCCTCAATGGTGACTTGGACATTTACCGTGCCTGTAACTTCGTACTTATCGCTGGGCATTGTCACATTCAGATGCAGGGAATGGATTCCCGGCTCAAGGCCTGACAGATCCAGCGCGCCTTGGATATCTGCCGTCTGCAGGGCGTCCATATCCTCTTTCAGCGCCCGGACGGAAATAGGCACGGAATTCCCGTTATACGTCATCTCATAATTGCTGCCCAACCCAGTAACATTAATGCGCTCCACCGGGAAATTATATACCTTTGTTTCCTTTGCTTCAATCATGACGCGGACTGCCACTTGGTTTGACGCCTCATCCACAAGGGACACCCCTGCCTCAGCCAAATATGGGTTCAGGTCAATCACTACTTCATCTTCTTCCCTCATGCCGTCAATATTAATGGCATCCTCCGGGATATGGATGGCGCTAAGGCTGTTGAGCAGGTCAGGCTCCCCTTTCACCAGCACATTTTCCGGGGCAAACTCCAGGCCGCGGTATTCATACCCTTCCGCTGGCGTACCGCTGGCCTTGCAGCGGATTGGGACGCTTTTGGTTCCCAGGATTTTCGCCTTAATGGTAACGGAAGCCTGATTGCGCTCCAAAAGGTCCGAAGAAATTACTTCCCCGTCCTCGTCATAGAGCACTGGCACCACGCTGTCCGTCACGTCGCTGGAAACCCCGTCTACATTGATAGAAGCCGATACGCGGCTAACCCGCGATACGATAGATTCCGGCCCGGAAACCATTAAGAGGTTCGGCACCACTTCCACCGCCCCGATGGCGCAGCCTTCTGCCGGCGTCCCTGTGTATTCCGGGGTAATGACAAATTTCTGCTGGGACAAATCCTCCAGGGTTATCTGTAAATTTACCGTCCTCTGCATGACAGTAATATACTTATCGTATTTTTTCGGGCTGATTTCTATCGGAACCAGCTTGGTTTCGCCATCCCTGCTTAAATCCAACTGGCTTAGGTCTGCCGTCACGTTGAAATCATCGCCGTTCATTTTTTCCACATAGCTGCGGGGCCCGGAAATATAGAACACTGCAATATCGGAATCCCCTACAATATCCGGCACTTTGCCCATTTCTGTAATTATATTTTTATTGCGGATTTCCACTGAAACGGAAAAGGTTTTGGTGGCGTCCGGGTCGGCCATTTTTACCACAACCATCCACAGCACAATGGATAAAAGAATGGCCAGAACCTTAAGCCCAAGGTTATTTACCAGATGCTTCATCATTTTCTTGAACATTCTTCATCCTCCTTTTCCAGATTCGGAACCTTGCCACATCCATAGAGCCTTTCCGGATGAAATTCAATTTCCCTTTCAAATATTCTGCGTCCACATTCCGGTACAGTTCCCCGCCGATGGCAATGGAAACATTCCCGGTTTCCTCAGATACCACGATAGTCAGCGCGTCGCAGACCTCGCTGATGCCTACTGCCGCACGGTGCCTGGTCCCAAGCTCCTTGCTCAGGCCCATATTATCCGAAAGGGGCAGGTAGCAGGTAGCCGAAACAATCCTGTTTCCCTGTACAATAATAGCGCCATCATGCAATGGCGTATTATGTTCGAATATATTAATCAGGAGCTGGCTGGATACAAGGGAATCCAGCTCTATCCCGGTCCTTGCATATTCCTTTAATGCCACGTCCTGCTCTATCACAATCAATGCGCCTGTCTTAACCTTCGCCATTTCATAAGTAGCTTTTACAATCTCATTAGTAACACGCTCGCTGAACCGCTCCTGGTTCTTCTGGGAATCAAAGGGCAGCAGGGACGTGAGGATATTCTTACGCCCAAGCACCTCCAGCGCGCGCCGCAATTCCGGCTGGAACACAATGATAATCGCAATCACTGCCACATTGATCGTCTTCCCTGCAATCCAGAGAATCGTATTCATCTGGAAAATTGCAGCAACCAGCACAAACACAAGCACCACAATAATCCCTTTCAGCAGGTTCCAGGCCCTTGTCTGCTTGAACCATACCATTACATTGTAAATCAGGAATGAAAGAATAATAATCTCCGCAATATCCGTTTTGGTAATGGCATAGCTGTCAATCCAAAACAGGTATTTTGAAGCAAAGGAGTTCAATATCGCAAATAAATTCTGTATCATTTTTTCATCCCCTTTCCTAATCCAGCAAATCCTCGTCAATATCCAGTTCTTCCGCCAGTTCCCTCCGGCCCGCCGCCACACGTTTTTTCGGGGTAATCCTCTTTACCCTCTTGTCTTTCCTTGACACAAACACCTTTGGGACTGCCTTTACAAAATAATAATATTCATCATCTTCAAATTGCACCCGCTCCACCCGGGAATAGTCCAGGTTGTAGAAAAAAAACTCCAATACCAGCGAAACCACTACGGACAGCAGGATCCCAGCCAACACCCACAGGGCCTGGTCGGTCATATCCAGCAGGATATATCCCACAATAAGGATCACCAGTTCTGTCATATTACCCACAAACAACGCAATCCGCCACGCATAATTGATGGACTGCCGCCGGATCAGGTAAACTACTATGGAGGTAATAAAAAATGCAGCCAGCACAAGGTACATTTCCTTATTCCCAATAAAGATCTTAAGCGCCGCCGTAAATTTCGCAAGCCCTTCCGTTTCCTCGGTAGAGGTAAAATTTACAAGGTTCTCCTGCACCCCCCGGAGGTAGAAATAAGTGACGCCCCCGCACAATACAGATAAATATGCAGAAGGCCCCTTCAGCATTCCTGTTGCCACAGGCATCACCTGGGGCACCCGGAACACGCAGAGCACCGAAGTTAAGATGACGCTGTAGCCATTTTCCGGCGCAAATTTTCCATATAAGAAAAGCAGCAGCACAAACAGGCAGAGCCCAATGGCGCATGCTTCCAGCGACAGCGCATACAGATGCAGCAAAATCTGGCCGCAGGCCAGCACAACCATTGCATTGACCGGCAAAAAGGCGCATACCAGGGACAGCAGCAGCACAACTGCCATCTGGTTTAGCTGTTCCATATAGCCAGTCTGGCTATTAATGATAGAAAAAACAAGGATGCCCAACATAAATTTTATGCCCGCCGCTACATATAATTCATATTTTCCATAAAAAATCCGCAGTTTTTCCCTTAGTTCCAACAAACCCGTCATTTCCATTCCTCCGAAGGCTGTAATCTTTCTTCCTTTTCCTGAAGCCTCTCCACTTTTTTCAGGGTCGCATAGTACTTCCTCATGCTGGCGGTAGCTTTCTTATACCGCCTGCTGTAGACGAAGTATGCAATCACCTGATATATGCAGATAAAAACGGCATACTTTATCAGTATGGATACTGCCACGTCCGGCAACTCCTTCCCTGTCAGGAAATCTGCAAGGCTATCCATTTTGTAAATCACCCAGCATAAGAATAAAATGCCAAAAGCTATGGTAGAAGTGACAAAGGTTTTCATCATTTCATAACTGATATAATCCCTTCGGTAATACTGCTTGATTGGCATGTGCTCTTTGCCCTCCCTGGTTTCATAGGAGGCCATTTTTGTCATAAGGCGGATTCTTTCTTCGTTTAACATACGTATTTTCCTTTTCCTGTCGTTAATCAGCCTTATTATAGCACATTTTGGCATGACAGACAATACCGACAGGATATGTCCCTGAACAGCATGCTTCGTGCACCTGCCCGTCGGCGGCATATTCTGTCGGCAGTCTTAATTATCCAAAAACCTCATCCTGTCTTTTTCACTGTTGTTCTTCTTGGGGGACAAGGTTGCTGTCGGGCGCTTGATGGCGCCAGAAAACTCATTCTGTAAGCTGGTCCTGCACTTGTCGCAGAACCTTCCGGTCAGGACTTTCCCACCACAGCCTTCACATTCCAGCGTAATCTGGGATTCCTCTGTAAAGGTCAGGCGTTCTTCCCTTACCCACTGCTTAATCTGTTTTACGGTAACTTCATTTTCCTCCGCAATTTTATTCAGCGGCGCCTTAGGGTTTTTCCTTAAATATTCCTTGACGTTCTGGAATTTTTCTTCCAATTCCCCCATACACCCGGGGCATAACTGTTGGCCATGCAAATAGTTAAACAGCCTTCCGCAGCCTCTGCAATTTCTTACTTCCATATCCTGTTTCCTCCTAATATCCTCTGCCGATACTGATGCTCAGGCAATAGACTTCCGCGGCTCCTGCCCGCTTCAGTTCCTTCGCTGCCTCATTCATCGTGGTCCCGGTCGTATAAATATCATCTATCAGTAAGATATGGTCTAATTGTACCTTATTTGCGCTGGTTTTAAAAGCCCTTTTCAAGTTATTTTTGCGTTCTTCTTCATTTAATTCTTTCTGTGCCGTTGTATCACGGACACGGAGGAGTAAATTTGGGAAAACTGGGAGGCCCATTTCTTTCCCCAGCCTTATTGCTACCAGCCCTGCCTGGTTAAATCCTCGCTGCCTCAGGCGTTTTCTGGAAAGGGGGATGGGGACAACTGCCGAAATCCCGCATCTTTGGATCCATTCCCCATACGCCCGGGCTAGCTGTATGCCGTAATACCTTGCGTACTCCTGGCGGTTCTGGTACTTAAACCGGTATAAGGAATCCTTCACCGGGCCTTTATAGGCCCATAAGGCCTTCCCCTGGGCATAGGCCAATTCCTTACGCCCGCAGTCGTAACAGTATTCTGCCCGTCCATCCTGCAGGGGTTTCCCACATTTACAGCAGGCCGGCTCCCCCACCTGCTCTGGAAGCCCCTCGCATTCCCGGCATACAAGCGTGCCCTTGGCAAACAGGGAATGGAACAGCACCCTGTCGCAGAAGGGGCATCTGGGCGGGAACAGAACATGCAATAAGCTGTCTTTTCCTATATTCAATTTTCCTTCTTGCGGAATAGTTCTCTCAGCAGTTTTTACTATAACATACTTCCAGTTTGGTTACTATAAAATTTTTCTTAAGAATTCCTAAAAAAGTAAGAACTCTTATAAAAATTACAAACTTCTGCACAATAGAAACACCCCTTGCCTGCTTAAGAAACAGACAAGGGGGAATTCTAAAAATGCCTTTTGGGATCCCAGAAAGTAACTGTATTGCTCCTATTGCCTAACAAGTACCTGCCTATTTAAAAATTTAAGATAACATCATGCGGTCATTGGAAAATTCCCCGCCGCTGGCTTCCTCAAATTTTGCAAGCAGGTCGGCTACCTTCAGGCATCTCTTTTCCTCGCCGGACACATCGTAAATGACGCGGCCTTCATGCATCATAATCAGGCGGTTGCCAAGGCGGATGGCGTCTTTCATATTGTGGGTAATCATCAGCGTCGTCAGGCGGTCTTTATTGACGATTTCCTCTGTCAGGTCCAGCACCTTTTTGGCAGTTTTTGGATCCAGCGCTGCGGTATGCTCGTCCAGAAGCAGCAGCTTGGGGCTTTCTAAAGAGGCCATCAGAAGGGTCAGGGCCTGCCTTTGCCCACCGGAAAGAAGCCCTACTTTGGCGGTCATCCTGGTTTCCAACCCCAAATCCAGGGCTTTTAGCTTTTCCTGGTATGCATCCCGTTCCTTCCCGGTAATGCCCCAGCCCAGGAACCGCTTTTTCCCACGCCTAGCGGCGATGGCAAGGTTTTCTTCAATGTTCATGTCTGCGGCTGTGCCTGTCATTGGGTCCTGGAATACCCTGCCTAAGTATTTTGCCCTTTTATGTTCCGGCAGCTTGGTGACATTTACCTCGTCAATCAGGATTTGCCCCTGGTCTACCGGGTATACGCCGGCAATCATATTGAGCATGGTGGATTTCCCTGCGCCGTTTCCCCCGATTACCGTCACAAAATCCCCTTCATTCAGCACTAAATTTATGCCGTTCAAAGCTTTTTTCTCATTGATGGTCCCCGGGTTAAAGGTCTTGTACACATTTTCAATCTTAAGCATCTGCCCCTCCTTTTCTGCCCGCAGCGGCAAAATACCTGCCCTTTAAATGGGGGATTGCCAGAAACAGCGCCACAATCAAAGCAGAGAACAGCTTCAAATCGTTAGTGGACAAGCCAAGCTGCAGCACAACGGCAATGACAATAAAGTAAATGATTGCCCCAATCACCGCCGCCAGCATCCGCAGTGCAAAATTGTGGAAGATTTTCCCAAATACCACTTCCCCGATAATCACTGCCGCAAGGCCAATTACAATGGCGCCCCGGCCCATATTCACGTCTGCGCTGCCCTGATACTGGGCATAGAGCGCGCCGGAAACCCCCACCAGCCCATTGGAAATCACCAGCCCCAGCACCTTCTGGCTGCTGGTATTGATCCCCTGCGCACGGGCCATGTTCTGGTTGCAGCCCGTGGCGCGGACTGCTGCGCCAAGCTCCGTCCCAAAAAACCAGTACAGCACAAAGGTAATGATAAGGCAGCAGACGCCTGCCGTAATGCAAGCCTCCTGAATATAACGGAGGCTTACAATTAATTCATACTGGTCCACGCTGACTGCCTGGTTGGATTTCCCTAAAATCCGCATATTGACGGAATACAGGCCAAGCTGGGTCAGGATACCGGACAGGATTGGCGGGATGCCAAACACTGTATGGAACAGGCCTGTCGCCAGCCCCGCCAGCATCCCTGCGCCAAACGCCATCACCATAGCGAAATACGGGTCCATGCCGCCGATAATGCACATAACTGCCACTGCCCCGCCGGTGGCAAGGCTCCCGTCCACGGTCAGGTCTGCATAATCCAGCACTTTATATGTTATGTATACGCCGATTGCTAAAATACCCCAAATCAGCCCCTGCGCCGCAGAGCCGGGAAGGGCATTGATCAGTGATGCCATGGTTTACTCCTCTTTTCCGATTGCTTCCATTTCAGCAGGCATTTCCATCTTCAACGCCTCTGCCACTTCCGCATTATATTTTTTTGTCACTTCATCTGCATACTGGATCGGCATTTCCCCTGGGTTCTTACCTTCGGTGAGGATTTCATATGCCATTACCCCTGCATTGTAGCCAATATTGTAGTAAGAAATGCTTAAGGTTGCAAGCCCGCCCCCTGCGCACATGTTTTCCTCGCCGCAAATAATGGGGATTCCGGCTGGGCCAGTTACATTTTTCACGCCTTCCATATTATTTGCAATGGTGTTGTCCGTGGGGATGTAAAGTACGTCGCTGGCTGCCACTGCATTTGTCACTACCTGCTGGATGTCGTTGGAATCAGATACGGTAAACCTTTCATAGCTAAGGCCTTTCTGATCCAATGCCTCCTCTGCCTTCTCTGCCTGGAATACAGAATTGGCTTCTGCAGAGCAGTAAAGGATCCCTACTTTCTTTGCATCCGGCACAAGTTCTGTAAGCAGGTCAATCTGCTGGTCGATTGGCGCCAGGTCAGAAGTCCCTGTTACATTCCGCCCGGGCTTGTCATTGCTGTCAACCACGCCGGCTTCTACAAAATCCGTTACAGAAGTCCCTACAATCGGGATATCTGCCGTAGCCGCCGCACAGGCCTGGAGGGCGGTGGTAGCATTTGCCATAATCAAATCCACATTGCCGTTTACAAACTTCGTTGCAATCGTTGCGCAGTTTGCCTGTTCCCCCTGGGCATTCTGGTAATCAAATTCCACATTGCCTTCCCCCAGTTTTTCAATGAGGGCGTCTTTAAAGCCTTCGGTTGCAGCGTCCAATGCCTGATGCTCAAGCTGCTGGCAGATGCCGATTTTGTAGGTTTTCCCATCTGTGCCGCCGTCTGCATTTTTTTCTTCTGCCCCGGCGCCATCTTCCTTGGTGTCCCCACCGTCTGCCTGCTCCGTGCCGCTGTCCCCGGCGTCCTTGCTTTCCTCAGACTGCTTTGAGGAATTGCCGCCTACGGTGCCGCAGCCCCCTAAAACAGCAGCTGCCATTGCCATGGATAATACGAATGCCAATATTTTTCTTTTCATGAGTTTTTCCTCCCTATTGTACTTTAACGCGTAAACGCGTTGATACCCTATAATATAACATTGAATCCGAAAAAAGGCAAGAGCAGAATTGCCCTTGCCAATCTTTGTCCTTTCTTCTAAAATTTATGAAATATTGCTTTCTGCGTATCCGGGAATCACGCTTCAAGCGCCCTCAGCCTATCTTTTAACCCAGTATACCGTTTCTGCTCACTGACATTTGCAATCATCCCTTGGAATGTAGCGTCGTTCCCTACCAGCGTGACACATTTCTTGGCCCGGGTCACTGCAGTATAGAGGAGGTTCCGGTTCATCAGCATCCGGGGGCCTGTCAGCAGGGGGATTACTACGGCTGGGTATTCGCTGCCTTGGGACTTATGGATGGTAATGGCATAGGCCAATTCCAGCTCGTCCAACTGCTTAAAGGAATATTCCACGGTCCTGCCTTCGTCAAATTCTACCGCCATAATTTCCTGATAGGCGCTGATAGACTTGATAATCCCAGTATCCCCGTTAAAAATCCCCATCCCCTTGTCAATTGCCAGCCCGTATTTACTGCGTATCTCCCATTCCAGCTGGTAATTGTTTTTCACCTGCATGACTTTATCCCCTTCACGGAACACAATATCCCCGTGCTCCCGTTCTGCTTTCCCCTGCCCGGGCGGGTTTAAATACTGCTGGAGTATCCCATTGAGACGCTCCACCCCTAAAAGGCCCTTGCGCATGGGCGTCAGCACCTGGATGTCAAAAGGCTCCGCATCCACAAACTTAGGCAGCTTTTGCTGGATAAGCTGGATGACAATGCTGATAATCACATTGGCGTCAAACCGTTTCAGGAAAAAGAAATCCATGCTTTTATTATCCAGGGAAACGTTTTCCCCCCGGTTGATCTTATGGGCGTTTACAATAATGTCGCTCTGGGCGGCCTGACGGAAAATCTTATTCAGCCGCACCACATGGAACTGCCCCGATTCTATCATATCCTTAAGGACGCTGCCCGGCCCTACGCTGGGAAGCTGGTTCACATCCCCCACCAAAATCAGCCGGGTGCCTGCTGCCACAGCTTTCAGCAAAGCATGCATTAAGGAAATATCTACCATGGACATCTCGTCTATAATAATCACGTCTGTTTCCAACGGGTTCTTCTCATTCCGCTCAAACCCTACGTTTCCCTCCGCACCCCCGTTCAGTTCCAGCATCCGGTGGATGGTGCGGGCCTCAAACCCTGTCGTTTCACTCATCCGTTTCGCTGCCCGCCCAGTAGGCGCCCCAAGGAAAATGTCCATGCCTTCCAGTTCAAAATAGCGGATAATGGTATTGATCGTAGTAGTTTTCCCCGTCCCAGGCCCTCCGGTAATCACCATCAGCCCATTTGTCACGGCTTCTTTCACCGCTTCCGCCTGCAGCCCGTCCAAAACCATGCCTGTATCCTGTTCAATCCTCTGGATCCGCGCCCGGATTTCAGGTTCCGGCACATCATAGGATACATCCAGCCCTTTCAGCATGGAAGCCGTATTTACTTCCATATAATAATAAGGGGCGGCAAAAATAGAATGGCGTCCCTCCCCTTCCTTTATCATTAATTTTCCTGCTATGGCAAGGTCCATATAATGTTTTTCAATATGCTCCGGGGCTACCCCCAACAGCTCGCTTGCCCTCTGGGCAAGCAGTTCCGCCGGCAGGCAGGTATGGCCTTCTGAGGACGCCTGCACCAGCGTGTACAAAATTCCGCTCCGGATGCGGAAATCAGAATCGGTGTGGATTCCAATCCGGGACGCAATCTCATCCGCAATCCGAAAACCCACACCTTGAATATCATCTGCCAGACGGTAGGGATTTTCTTTTAAAATCCCATACAGCTCCCGGCCATATGCCTTATAAATTTTTGCCGCCAGCGTCTGGGAAATGCCGTACTGCTGGAGGAAAATCATTGCCTGGCGCAATTCCCGCTTGCCCTCCGCCTGTTCTGCAATCTCCATTGCCTTCCGCTGGCTGATGCCCTTCACCTCTGCCAGCCGTTCCGGTTCCTCCTCTATGATACGGATGGTATCTTCCCGGAACTTCCTGACAATCCGGGCGGCAAGGGCTGCACCGATTCCCTTGATAGCCCCGGAAGCCAGATAGCGTTCCACGGAAACCATGTCCTCCGGGGGCTTTACCTGAAAGGACGCTGCCTTAAACTGCCTGCCATAAGAAGGATGGGTGGTGTATTCCCCAGACAGTTCCAGGCATTCCCCTTCACTGACTCCATGGAAAATCCCCACGCAGGTGATTTCATCCTCCCCACTGACAAGGTTTAAGACCGTATATCCATTTTCTCCATTCTGAAACACGATATGTTCCACATACCCTGACAAAGTTTCCACAATCTTACTCCAAACCGTAATTCCGCTTCATCTGCTCATACAGTACCTGGGCAATCCCAAAGCTGCCCTCCTCAGAAGCCTGCTCCGCGTAGCTTTGGGTCATCTGCTCTTTATAGTAGTCCTTAAGCTGCTTTGTGGATGCAGAAACATTTTCTTCCGACTCCGGGACCATTTTCTGCATGGCCTTAAACATCTGCTCAATAAAATATGCTTCAAAATCCTTGCACACATCCATTAATTCTTCTTCTGTGGCTTTGGATAAATCAGAATTCAGCGTTTCCTCCAGCTTGCCGGCGGAATCCGTTGCTGTGTCTGTTTTATAGTTATTGTAAAAAGAACCTGTTGTATTTATGCCAAGGCTCATTATGTACCCTCCTTTCCCTGGGGGATAAACCGGAACTATTTTCCTTCACCTGTTATGCCGCAGCCTGCGCCATTACCTCTTTAGCTGGTTCGCCTGCCCCAGCATATCATCGGATGCCTGAATCGCCTTAGAGTTCATCTCATAAGCCCTCTGCGCCACAATCAGGTTCACCATTTCATCCGCTACCTGGACATTGGAGCCCTCCACATATTTCTGGCGCACCTCGCTCCGTATGATATTAGGGGTGTTCGCTTCATTCAGCGCTTCGCCGGATGCGTCCGTTACAGCCAGCAGGCTGTTGGACAATTTCTCAAGGCCAGCCGGGTTGCTGAACTGGAACAAGCCGAGATTTGCCACATTCACAAATTCCCCGTTGCCATCCACATAGCCAACGGCGCCTTCTGTGGAAACCTGGATCTTGCTGCTGCTCACATTCCCTGGCATAGTAATCGGGTTGCCGTCGGAACCCAGCACCGGATAGCCGTCTGCCGTTACCAGCGTAAGATCCCCATTATCCCCTACGCTCAGCTTAAAGTCGCCATTTCTAGTATAATAAGTGTTGCCGTCCGCACCCCTTACCGCGTAAAACCCATCTCCTGCAATCGCCATTGCGGTAAAGCTTTCACTGGCAAGCAGCGGGCCCTGGGTAAAATTAGAGGTGATAAATGCAACCCTTGTACCCAAACCTACCTGTGCCGGGATTGGCTTTTGCTCCCCGTTGGCAGAGGTAGTCCTAGTCTGCAGATTTTGGTATAACAATGTTTTAAATTCTGTCTTTTCAGTCTTGTACCCGGTAGTATTTACATTCGCCAGGTTGTGGGAAATTGTATCCACTGCTGTCTGCTGGGAAATCATGCCGGATGCTGCCGACCACAACGATCTCATCATAACGCTTGCTGCTCCTTCCTATTCCTATGCTTTGCCGATATTATTCACAGCCTTCTCTAAGGTTTCATCAATGGACTGGATAATCTTCTGGTTTGTTTCATATGCGCGGGAAATGGTAATCATTTCCACCATCTCAGAAATTACATTTACATTGGACATCTCAAGGGTCCCTTGGATGACCTGTGCGTCAGATGCCTGCACCTGCCCGCCGTCTGCTAAATCATACAGGTTCTCCCCATATTTTTCCAAAAAATTATAATCTGCAAAGTCTACCACGCCAATCTGCCCCAGCAACGCGCCGTTCTGGTACAGGTTGCCGTTCTCGTCCACTTGCAGTTCCAGATTGGGGTCTACCCTTATGTATCCGGCCTGCCCCGGGTTCCCCGCCTGGGCTGCCGCCTGGTTCAGCACATAATCCCCATCCTTTGTCATCAGGTATCCTTCCCGGTTGACCGTAAACGCGCCGTCCCTCGTATATTTCACAGAAGCTTCCCCGGCTTTGTTGGTAAAGGAAATGGCAAAAAACCCATCCCCGTTGATTGCTAAATCGTAAATGTTATCCGTAACCCGGAAATTCCCCTGCCCAAAGTCCGTATAACATTCCCCAATCTTAACCCCCAGGCTGACGTCCCCAAGCCCTTTGGGAAGGCCCATGTCTGAGGTATCTTTAATCTTAATTGCCAACATCTCGTCGAATGACTGGGAAGTTGACCCTTCCTTTTTAAACCCGTTGGTCGCAGAATTTGCCAGGTTGTTGGTAAGCACATCCAACCTGTTCTGCTGGTTTATCATCCCTGTATACGCAGTGTATAATCCTTTTACCATAAATTCCTGCTCCTTTGCTCCCGAAACACCTGTGCCTTACCCCTTGCTGCCAAAACAGAAGCAGATGTTCAGAATACCATGCACCAAAAGCCAATGCTCCTGGCACATATGCGGACAGCACAGAATACGTCCTGCCCGGACTGTAAGTTGCTTCTATTATATATCGGCTCAGCCTCCCCAAAAATGAATGGGAGGGATGCCCTAAATAGCTGGATATCATGCAGGCAGTACGCTAATCCTCAAGCTTGCCAGATTTACCGGATAAAAATTCCACATATTTGCCTGTCCCAATGGCCACGCAAGTCATAGGTTCCTCTGCCGTCATGGTATTGATCCCTGTCCTGTCCTCAATCAGTTCTTCCAGGCCCCGGAGCAATGCGCCGCCCCCAGTTAAAATAATCCCCCGGTCTGCCACGTCTGCTGCCAGTTCCGGCGGGGTTTTCTCCAACACGCTGTGGACAGCTTCCACAATCTGGAGGGTAGCCTCCCGCAGCGCTTCTTCCGTTTCCTCCGAAGATACGGACACAGTCTTGGGAAGGCCTGTCACAAGGTTCCTGCCCCGAACGTCCATGGTATCGTTCTGTGCCAGTGGGAAACAGGTGCCAATTTTAATCTTAATGTCCTCGGCAGTCCGCTCTCCTATTAATAGGTTATGCTTCTTCCTCATATAACGTACTATGGCTTCGTCAAAATCGTCCCCTGCAATCTTAATGGAGGTGCTCACCACTGTGCCTCCAAGGGAAATTACCGCAATATCTGCCGTACCGCCCCCAATGTCCACAATCATGTTGCCGCAGGGTTTGGAAATATCCACCCCGGCGCCAATAGCCGCTGCAATAGGTTCTTCAATAATGGAAACCTCCCGCGCCCCTGCCTGGTAAGTGGCGTCCTCCACGGCCTTTTTTTCTACCTCGGTAACACCGCTTGGCACGCATACGCTGATTCTCGGCTTGCGGAAGCTTTTCTTCCCCATGGCTTTCTGGATAAAATACTTCAGCATTTTTTCAGTTACTGTATAGTCGGAAATAACCCCCTGGCGCAAAGGCCTTACGGCAACAATGTTCCCCGGCGTCCTTCCCAGCATCAGGCGGGCTTCTTCCCCAATCGCTTTTATTTTATTGGTATCTCTGTCAAAAGCAACCACAGAAGGCTCTTTCAATACAACACCTTTTCCTTTTATATATACAAGGATACTCGCTGTTCCCAGGTCAATTCCAATATCTGTTGACATCACTTGGTCCCCTTTCATTTCTCTATCTGTTCCCGCCAAATGGCTAACCATCTGGCTGTTGTGGTTCCCTGCCCCAAATAAACAGCAGGCATTCCCATCTGCAAGCATAAAGCATAATAACTCTATTTTTCCATATATATCTACATTATATACAATCGTGGCGAATTTTCAAAGCATTTTTTTATAAAATATCAAAAAACGTCTATTATTAACCTTTTCCATGGATTTCCTTATAAAAGTTTATGAAATTTTTATACTTTTTCTAAACTTTTCCCGATTTTTTCACATATCCATCACATTCTATAGATATACTAGTATCTGTACTAGCTGACAAGCTAATATAATTTTTCATAACTCATGCTTCCCGGATTCTTAGAATCCGGGAGGTACTCCCCGAAATTTAGGGCCGCCCGGATGGGCGGCTTTTTTTATCTTATAGGAAAGACCGTGTTACTGTAAAGTGTTAAAGTCCATGACTTTCCTATAAGAGAAAAACAATTATGCGCAGCTCGCGGAGAGGAAATTTATTGCTGCGCAATCCGCTCGCGCACGGAGAATGCGCTGTGCGCATTCTTTTTTTATCTTATAGGAAAGACCTTGTCACGCTAAAGCGTGAAAATATCTCTCCTATAGAATAAAAAAGCTTTTATCGCACTGCGGCGGATATGAAATCTGTCGCAAAGCGACCCGCCGCAGGCGGAGAATCCTGCAAAGCAGGATTCTTTTTTATAAGGTTCCTACCTGACTGCTATCATTTACAGGGCGCACATAATTATCTTATCTGCCTGCCTTGTGAATTCCAGCTTTTCCTGCATTTCCTTCACGCCTACTTCCAATTCGTCGATTTCCACCCGCACGCCTGGATAAACATAGCCGATAACACGGATGGTGGCGCCCTTCGCCCGTTCTAACTGGTCTTCCAGCTTCTCAAGCTCTGCGGTGTCTTCTGCCAACAGGGCGGTATCCCTAATTTTTACCCGTAAGAGATCTGTCCTCCTTGGGTCGTTTTTCACATCCTTCAATATTTTTAAGCCGTTCTCAATTTTCTCAAGGTTGGCTTTCTCTACTTCAATTTTGCTCCGCAGCACGCCAATCCTGCGCCGTACGGATGCATCGTTCCCGATCCGGACCTGCGTATTGACTTCCCCATCGCTGCCTAAGGTATGGACTGCAATCCCCTGGATGGCCCCTACCCTGCCGCCTACGATACTGGCCTTCTTCCCGTCCAAAATGATGCTTTCCCCACAGGACACCTGGCAGTTCAGGAATACGTCTGCCTGAATGGATCCATTGGCATGGACCCTTGTATACTCGAAAAATTTTGCTGAAATATTCCCTCTTGTGGTAATGCTTGCGCGGGATGCACCCATGACGCCGCTCCGGAGCACAATGTCCTTGCCTGCTTCAATCTGGGCGCCTTCCACCACGCCGTCAATGGTAATCGTCCCTGTGGCCTTCACGGACACCCCGCTGCAGACCCCGCCATGGACAACCACATCCCCGCGGAAATCAATGTTCCCTATGGACAAGTCCACATCTCCCTGGACTTCATAGACCGGGAGAATCACAATACGTTCGTTGGTCATCTCAATCTTGCCGTCCATCAGGGAAGTATACACCAATCCATCCTCTGAACGCTCAAACCCCTTGCCGCGCAGCGGGATCAAATCCCTGCCGCGCTTGGCAATCAAAGGTTTCCCTTTCACGTCCATGCCGTCTACGCCGGGAACTGCCGGATGGTACACGGCAATTTCCTGCCCTTCTGTTACAATTTCCACCATTTTAATGCTCCAGTAATCTACGGAGCCGTCTGGGCGGACCTTCGGCTGTTTGCTGAAATTCATGTCAAATTTATATTCATAAAAACCAGCCACGCCATCCTTCGATTCGGTGCCCTCTGCAATGAGCACTTCCTCATTATATATCTGCCTGTCTATTGCTTCTTGGATCTTATCTTCCTGAATCCCATATACTACACCACTGGCCTGTAACGCCTCTGTCACATTACTTATTGTATAGCTTTCCAGTTCGGGACCAGGCAGATATAAATAAGCTTTCATGTTGTCATGACTGACTCGAATTTGAGGTTCATTTATAGTCAAAGCTGCCATGATTGATTCCCCCTTGCTTGGAATTTTGGTTAAAGATTATTATATACACTATAGTACCAAGTTTTGCGTCTTATTTCAACATATTTATGCAAATTTCAGAAATAAAATATTTTCCAAAGTTACTGTATTGGCCTGTAGCCGTGCAGCACAGTGCACGGCTCAGGAGTGAACAGTAACTTTCCAAACCCTACTGTGCCATCTGCTGTAAACGTTCCTCCACCTGGGCCATCATCTGTTCATATTTTGCAAGCTTTTCTTTTTCTTCCTGTACCTTAGCTTCCGGCGCTTTGCTTAAAAATTTTTCATTTGACAGCATTCCCTTGGAGCGGGCAAGCTCTTTTTCTAATTTTTCTTTTTCTTTCCGGAGGCGGTCTTTTTCCTTTTCGAAATCCACAAGGTCTTCTAAAGGCAGATATGCCACCGCCCCTGGGATCACGATGGAAACTGCGTCCTCCCCGATTCCTGCCTTATCCTGCTGCACATGGATTTCGCTTGCATTCGCAAGCAGGCTGTAAGCCCCTTTCATGGCCTGGAAGGTTTCCTGCAGGGGCTCGTCTTCCGTTACGATAAATACCTTGGCTTTCCTTGCGTTTGGCACATCCATTTCCGCCCGGATATTGCGGATTCCTTTTACAAGCCCTTTTACATGCTCCACTGCTTCTTCCGCTTCCGGGAAATTCCAGGCTTCCTGGTAGGCTGGCCACTGGGAAAGCATAATGGTTTCCTCGTCTTCCTGCAAGGTGCAGAAAATTTCTTCCGTAATAAAGGGCATGTAAGGATGCAGCAGCTTCAGCCCTTGGATCAGCACAGTCTTTAAAGTCCACATGGCTACCTTGGCAGATTCCGGGTCCTCATCCTTTTTAAAGGTCCTTGTCTTGGAAATTTCAATGTACCAGTCGCAGAACTCATCCCAAATAAAATCATACACCTTCTGCACTGCAATTCCAAGTTCAAATTTATCCATATTTTCCGTAACATCTGCCGCCAATGTATTCACTTTGGACAAAATCCATTGGTCCTCCGGCGCAAGCTGGCCTGGGGCAGGGGTTTCTAACTTCCAATCCCCAAGGTTCATCAGGATAAAACGCGACGCATTCCATATTTTATTTGCAAAATTCCGGGAAGATTCCACCCGTTCCCAGTAAAACCGCATATCATTCCCCGGCGCGTTCCCAGTAACCAGCGTCAGCCGCAACGCATCTGCGCCGTACTTGTCAATCACCTCCAGCGGGTCAATGCCGTTCCCAAGGGATTTGCTCATTTTCCGCCCCTGGGAATCCCGGATTAAGCCGTGGAACAGCACTGTATGGAAAGGCTTTTCCCCCATCTGCTCGTAGCCGGAAAAAATCATGCGGATCACCCAGAAGAAAATAATGTCATACCCTGTCACCAGCACGTCATTGGGATAGAAATAATCCAATTCCTCCGTCTTTTCGGGCCATCCCAACGTGGAGAAAGGCCACAATGCAGAAGAAAACCATGTGTCTAAGGTATCTTCGTCCTGTTCCATATGGGTACAGCCGCATTTGGGGCATTTCCCAGGATTTTCCCTTGCCACCACCAGTTCCCCGCAGTCCTGGCAGTAGTATGCGGGAATCCTGTGCCCCCACCAAAGCTGGCGGGAAATGCACCAGTCCCTGATATTGTCTGTCCAGTTAAAATAAATTTTCTCCATCCGTTCCGGGAGCAAGGTTACCTCACCTTTCCTTACTGCTTCTGCCGCAGGCTGAATCAGCTCGTCCATTTTCACGAACCACTGCTGTTTTACCATAGGCTCCACGGTAGTATTGCAGCGGTCATGGGTCCCAACATTGTGGGAATGGGGCACAACCTTTACAAGAAGCCCCTGCTCCTCCAATTCCTGTACCATCAGCTTCCTTGCTTCATAGCGGTCCATGCCTTCGTATTTTCCGCCATTTTTATTGACCGTAGCATCGTCGTTAAGCACGTTGATTTCCGGCAGGTTATGGCGTTTCCCTACCTCAAAGTCGTTGGGGTCGTGGGCTGGAGTAATCTTTACGCAGCCAGTCCCAAATTCTTTGTCCACGTAATGGTCTGCCACAACCGGGATTTCCCGGCCAACCAGCGGCAGGATTAAGGTCTTTCCGATAATGTCCTGATACCGCCCATCCTCCGGGTTTACCGCCACCGCCGTATCACCCAAAAGTGTTTCGGGCCTTGTGGTGGCAATTTCCACAAAACGCCCATCTTCCCCTTTCACGGGGTAATTGATATGCCAGAAGTACCCATCCTGTTCCTCGTGCTCCACTTCTGCATCCGAAATAGAGGTCTTGCACACCGGGCACCAGTTGACAATCCGGGAGCCTTTGTAAATCAGCCCCTTTTCATATAATTTAATAAATACCTCCTGCACTGCATGGGAACAGCCCTCGTCCATGGTAAAACGCTCCCTGTCCCAGTCTGCGGAGGAACCCATTTTCTTTAACTGCCTGACAATCCTCCCGCCGTATTCTTCCTTCCATTCCCAGACTTTTTCAAGGAACCCTTCCCGGCCTAATTCTTTCTTGTCAATGCCCTGCGCCTTCAGGGACTCAATCACTTTTACCTCCGTGGAAATGGAAGCATGGTCCGTGCCCGGCTGCCAGAGGGCGTTGTAGCCCTGCATCCGCTTGTAGCGGATTAAAATATCCTGCATGGTGTTGTCCAGGGCATGGCCCATATGGAGCTGCCCAGTGATATTGGGCGGGGGCATCACAATGGTAAAGGGTTTCTTGCTCCTGTCCACTTCGGCGTGGAAATATTTATGTTCTTCCCAGTTCTGGTAGATACGGTCTTCGATGGATTTCGGGTCGTAAGTTTTGGCTAATTCTTTTTTCATGGATCTTCTCCTTTTCTGTTTCTGATAGAACAAAGTGGGCAACGTCTTTTTTATAGAAGAACAAAGTGGGCAAGCCCACTTCAGCTCCCCGAACCCCTCACTCATGAGGGGCTTGGACACTTTGCTGCGCCGAGTGCGGTCACGCAGTGACATCTTCTATTCGCACGAGTGTGCATATTATATTTTATCTTATAGGAAAGATACTTTCACGCTTTAGCGTGACATGATCTTTCCTATAAGATAAAAAAACCCTTTACCATAATCGGTAAAGGGCGAATGATCGCGGTACCACCTTTGTTCATGCTATCCTTGCTAAATGCACATCTCTTAATCCGATAACGGGGATTAGCCGGGAACGCCTACTGATAGCAGAACCCTGCCATCCCATTCAGCCTTCCGGTTCAAAAGCTACTTCTGCAGTCCTTATCCTGGGGCAGCCTTCCAGCCTAGCATACTGACACGTTTCTATTTAGCGGGATTACTTGCCTAATTATAAATGTGCCAGCACGCCAGGGCCGCCCTCTCTGTCAGGAGTTTGCTGCTTACTCCTCTTTCTCATTACCTTTATCTGTTACATGGTTTCTGTACATTGTAAAATCTTATGCTAAAAATGTCAAGTGGTTCAATTCAGTAATTTTATTATATTTTTATAAACGGACTGCCTTGCTTCCTCCTGGTCCACCTCCATCATAAATTCCCGGTTGGCCAGGAAAAAGGCATAGACCGCAAACTGGGAGAGGATGGCGCTCCAGACCTTATATACATTCCGCTCCTGCACCAGCCCCCTGTCCGCTGCAAGCTCCAGCAGCTTTACCGTCATGCTTTTGGCAAAAGCGCATCCTTCCTTCTGCTTCTCCAGCCCTGCCAGAAGGCCTTTCCCGGTAATGGTACGGTCGCTTAAGATTTTTTCCAGCAGCGCAAACCCGTTGTATTTTTTTGTTGTAGCTTCCAGCATATCCAGGCCCTGGAAAATAATTTCCTGAAAGCTCTGCCCTTTCTCAATCAGCTCTGCAATAATTGCAATGTGCTTTGACGCTTCGTAGCGGATGGCGCCTACGATCATTTCTTCCTTTGTGGAAAAATATTCATAGGCAGTGCCTTTGCCGATCCCAGCCTTTGCAGTGATTTCCGATACTTTCAGCGTGCCCAGCTCCCGGCCGGAAGCAAACAGCTCCAGCACTGCTTCATACATAGCCTTTACCTTGGGCGGATACTGTTTTTCCAGTTCCTGCAAAACATAATCTTTTTCCCTATTCCCAGTTCCCATAGCTTCCTTCCCCCGCAGCTTTTTCCTTCCAACTATTTTTCTTTAAATTTCTTCTTCCACCATGCTCTTATTGCTGTAGAACAAGTCGTAAATGCATGGCACGACCACCAGCGTCATCAGGGTCCCGTAAATCATGCCCCCGATTGTCACCACTGCCATCGGCCGGGACATATCCGATCCCATGTCGTTCCCAAATGCAGTCGTCGACATTGCCAATATGGTAGTCATGGCCGTCATCAGGATTGGCCTGAGCCTGGTCTTCCCGGCAGTTACAATGGCTTCCCGCTTCTCCATGCCTTCTTTCCTGAGCTGGTTGATATATTCCACCATTACGATACCATTATTTACAATAATCCCCACCAGCATAATAAACCCAATCATGGAAATAATGCTGATTTCATTGTTGGTAATGAACAGGGCCAAGAACCCTCCCGTCAGCGCAAGGGGGATCGTAAACAAAATGATAAACGGCGCTTTCAGCGACTGGAACTGCGCCACCATAATCAGGTAGATAAACGCCACTGCCAAAACCAGCATAAGCATAAGCTGCCCCATGGCTTCGTTGATGGTTTCATTTTCCCCTGTCATCTCTATGGTGTAGCCTTCCGGGAGCTTATATCCGTCAACGGCCTTCTCCACGGCAGCCCCAACCAGCCCTACATTATACCCGTCTGCAATCGCCGCGCTTACCGTCACATACCGCTCCTGCCCGTCGCGGCTGATGGAAGTAAGGCTTTCCATTTCCTCAAATTTTGCAATTTTGGAAAGGGAAATTTCCTGCTCCTTCCCATCTTCCTTATCCGTGTAGGTAAACGTCAGTTTTTTCAGGCTGTCAATGGAAGCTTCGCTCTGCTCCACGCTTTCCAGATATACATCGTAATCCTTAATGTCTGTAGAAATCGTAGCGTCCGACGTATCCTTTTCCATCTGCGCATAGACAAGCTGGTAAACCTGCGCCACAGTCATCCCGTATTCCGCTGCTTTTTCCTTATCCACGGTAATGCGGAACTCCCGTTCTGTTTCTTCCATGCCGTCCGAAACCTCAGAAGTCCCCTCTACCCTTCCTACTACCTCGGAAACCTCTGCGGCAATTTTTTGCAGCTTATCCAGGTCGCGCCCTTTGATGCGGACGGAAATCCCTTCCCCCGCCAGCGCGCCCATGTCCATGTTAGAACTGCTGATGCTGATCTCCCCTTCCATATCTTTGGTCAGCTCTGTAATCTGTTTTGTAATCTCGGCATTGGTAAGGGTTTTGTCTTCTTTTAAAATAATATAAAGGCTGACGCTGTTCCCTCCGCTGCCGCCGCCCATCATGCTTGCGGCCATTCCTCCGCCGCCGGCCATGGCCCCTATGGAATCCACATCCTCAATGGTATTGATCTGCTCTGTCACCTTGTCTGCCAGCTCACATGCTTCTGCAAAATCTGCATTGTCCGGCGGCGTAACCGTTACGGACATCTGGGTGCTTTCCATATCCGGCATAAATACCGTGCCTTTGGAAAGAGCAGCCTTTGCACTGACAGCCAAAAGCCCTGCCATTACCAGGATTACCACTGGCTTTATACGGAGCAGCTTTTCCAGCGCCCCGCCGTAAACCTCCTGGAACCCTTCAAACCATGGGTGCTTCGTTTCCTTGGTCTTTTTCAGCATTTTCGCCCCCATCATAGGCACGAATGTCAATGCAATCAGAAGGCTTGCAAGGAGGGAATAGGCAATGGTCAAGCCCATGTCCACAAAAAGCTGCCGGGTAATCCCTTCCGTAAACACAATTGGCGCAAATACGCACACTGTCGTCAGGGTGGACGCCGTAATCGCCCCGCCTACCTGCTTCGCCCCTTCCACGGCTGCCTTCCGGGAGGAGCTGCCTTCGTTCCTCATACGGTAAATATTTTCAATTACCACAATGGAATTGTCCACCAGCATACCAATGCCCAGGGCTAAGCCGGACAGGGAGATCAGGTTCAGCGTCACGCCGCTGAAATACATCAGCACCACCGCAAAGATTACGGAAATCGGGATGGAAACTGCGATTACCAGCGTTGGGCGGATATCCTTCAAAAACAGCAGCAGGATAATAATTGCAAGGGCTGCGCCGTAAACCATATTGTTCAGCACAGAATCCACAATCATGTCTATGTAAATCCCCTGGTCCATCAGCACGGACACATTCAGGTTTTCATTATTTTTCTTTAAGCTGTCAAACTTATGATAGACCCGCTGGACCACATCCCCGGTGGAATACCCTGTCTGTTTTTCTATGGAAAGCATAACTCCCGGCTTCCCGTTCAGTTTTGCATACGATTCCCCGGAATTGTCCACCACCGTAATGTCCGCCACGTCCGACATATGGATAATGTCCACGCCGTCCATGCCAAGGTCCATCAGCACCATATCCTTTAAGGCGTCCACGCTGTCCACTGCATCCCCCACGCGCACCATAAACCGCTCGCCTTCGTCCGTAATGTACCCCGCCGGCATGGAAAAATTCTGTGCGGTCAGGATATTCGTCAAGGTTTCCATCGTAAGGATGTTGTTCAAATCCGCAGCGTCATAAGCATCTTTCTTCGTGTCCTCAAAGGTTTCCTTCGATTCCTTTAGCTTTTCTTCCCCGCTGGCAAGCTGGGCAGATGCGCTCCCCATTTCCACCGCCCCTGTAATCTGGCTCTGGTTTAAGGTAGCCAGCGTGTCATTGATGGTGGTTTTCCCTTCCGCAACGCTGGCAAGCCCTGCCTCAATGGCGGCTATTCCCCCATTAATCTGGACAACCCCCTGCTCAGCCTGTGTAATGGCTTTGGAAAGGTAGGATACAAGCTGCTTGTCTGAAGCGTCCGCTTTCAGGGTGCTGCCTTCCTGCGCTGCCAGTTCAGACTTAATGGCGGCAAGGGCCCCTTCCACTTGGGCAAGCTGCCCCTCTAGCTGCTCTAATTGGGGGCGCATTTTTCCCAGCGCTTCTTCTATCTGGGCTTTCCCGCCCTCCATCTCGGCAATTTTGCCCGGCAGCTGTTCCTGCTGTTCTTCTAACTGGGCAATCTGGGCTTTGAGTTCTTCCTCCTGCTGCTCCAACTGGGCAATCTGGGCTTGCAGCCCTGCCTCCTGCTGTTCCAACTGGGCAATCTGGGCTTGCAGTTCCCCGGCCTGTGCCTGAAGCTGGGCTGCCTGCTCCTGCATCTGTGCCGCCTGTGCCTGCTCCAAGGCCTGCTGCACCTGCGTAAGCCCTGCCCGCGCCTGCTCCAGGGCCTGCTGTATCTGCGCCTGTCCCCCGCGTGCCTGCTCCAAGGCCTGCTGCACCTGCGTAAGCCCTGCCTGTGCTTGGGGCAATCCTTCCTTCACCTGCGCAAGCCCCGCCTGCGCCTGCTCTAACCCGCTGGTTAACTGGCTTAACTGCCCTTCCAGCTTTTCAATCTGCTTCTTAAGCTCCGCAATCCCATCTTTCAGCTTGCCCTTGCTTTCCACCAGGGTATTGACCTGCCCCTGCAGTTCCTTTAACGAAACAACGGCTGTTTCTGTGCTGGATTTGGTATCCCGCAGCTCGTTTAATTTATTGTTCAGATCTGTTTCTGTCTGGAACAGCTCAATTTTCTTATCGTTTAGCTGGTTCTGGGCGTCGCTGACCTGGCCTGCCATTTCGTCCCGCCCGCTGTTGAGCTTATCCTTCCCGCTGCTGATCTCATTTTCCGCCGAGCTCAGTTCCTCCTCTGCATCGGAAAACTTATCATCCAGGGACGCCGTGATTTTTGCATTGACAGCGTCAATTTTCTCCTGGCTTAACGTCACCCGTATGGACTCCTCAATCAGCCCGGTGCCGCTTACGGATGCAACCCCCTCCACGCTCTCAATTTCCGGGATTAAATCCTTCTCTGTATAATCGCTGACTGCAAGGCTGTCCATGCCGTCCACTTCCACTGCCGCAATCATAATGGGCATCATGTCCGGGTTCAGCTTCATAATAATAGGGTTGCTTACCGTTTCCGGCCACGCGCCGCTGATTTGGTCTAAGCTTTCCCGCATTTCCACGGTAACGGAATCCATGTTTGCAGTCTGCTCAAATTCCAGAATAACCATGGACATGTTATTGGCGGAATTTGAGCTGATGTTCTTAATGTTCGAGGTACTCGCCATGGCGGCCTCTATGGGCTGCGTCACGGTATCCTCCACCTGCTCCGGGCTCGCCCCGGGATATGTAGTAACCACAATTGCATAAGGCAGGTTAATGCTTGGCAGCAAGTCCGTGCTCATTTTGCTTAAAGACACCACGCCAAGGATAACCACCAAGACAATCCCTACAATTACGGTATAGGGTTTCTTCACACTGAATCTTGACAGCATGTTTTTCTCCTCCTGTTTTCCCATTTCCGACCGACTGGTCGGTTTTAAGGACATTATACGCAGATAGGCAGGAAATTACAAGGGAAGAAAAAATAAAATTTTTGTAAAATAATGCCCAAAATCAAATACATGATCTGTTACAATCATGGAAAACCTAAGAGAAATAGATAAATTTTTCACAAACTTTCCCTGTTTTTAAAAAAATACACGAAATTCCCTTCTGTTTCCATTTTTATACAAATAATTAGTTGAAAAAATTTGAAAACCTGTTACATTTATATTTAGAAATAATTAAAAATATTTTTAAGGAGGAACTTCACTATGGACAGAAATATGCAGGGGTTTGGCACGATGATTAAAAAGCTGAAAAAGAACCCAAGGAGAATTGTTTTTACAGAAGGCACCGACGCAAGGATCTTAGAAGCGGCTTCCCGTTTGCTGGCTTCCTATTTCCTGACGCCCATACTGGTAGGGAATAAAGCAGAAGTGGAAGACGCTGCAGAAGAACATGGCTATAACATCCGCGGGGCGGAGATTATTGACCCGGATAATTTTGAAAGCATTGAGGAAATGGCGGAACTGCTGTGTGAATTGAGGAAAAGCAAAAACCTGCAGATGGACGAGGCTTACAAAATCTTGAAACAGGGCAACTATTTTGGGACCATGCTGGTAAAAATGGGGTATGCCGACTGCCTGTTAGGCGGCGCAACCTACACCACGGCAGATACCGTAAGGCCTGCGCTCCAGCTTATCAAGACAAGGCCCGGAAAGAACATTGTATCTTCCTGCTTCATTATGGTGCGCCCTTCTGCTACCGGTGAAAATGAAGTGCTTGCCATGGCAGACTGCTCCATTAATATTAAGCCCAACGAAGACGAGTTGGTGGACATTGCCCTTGGGGCAGCCGACTGCAGTATGCTGTTCGGCATTGAGCCAAAAATCGCCTTCTTAAGCTACTCTACCCTTGGTTCCGGGAAAGGTGAGGATGTAGATAAAATGCGCAATGCTGCAGTAAAAGCAAAAGCTTTGCGCCCAGAGCTCCCTATCTCCGGCGAAATGCAGTTTGACGCAGCCGTTTCCCCGCGTGTGGCGCGCACCAAATGCCCGGACAGCGAAGTAGGCGGACATGCCAATGTATTTATTTTCCCGGATATCAATGCCGGGAACATTGGGTATAAGATTGCACAGCGTATGGGTAATTTTGCAGCTTACGGGCCAATCCTGTTAGGCTTAAACTCCCCTATCAATGACTTGTCCAGAGGATGTACGGCAGATGAAGCATATTCCATGGCGATTATTACGGCCGCTCTGGTGGACGAGGTAAAAAGGGACTTAGAATCCTAAGCAATATAGACGCCTGATCCCAAGGGCCAGATACAAATATGTAACATGCATGGGGCTGTCCCATTAAGAAAAATGATACAGGATACCGTTAGTTTAAACTATTCTCCTATACGATATCTTGTATATGTTTTGCTTAATGCGGCAGCCCCATCCTGTTATTTAGGGGCTCGTCCCCGCACGGCCTGCAATATAAGAAAAGCGCAACTCTTTGCTTTTTCTGCATATAATAAAGCAACCGATATTATTTATGAAGGAGTTTTTCCATGCAGGCATCATGTAAATTAAGCAATGTTGCAAAAAATTACCTGAATACCTTCCACTGTATTTTGGACGAAATGATACGTGGAATGACAGAAGCGGAACTGAACAACAGCATTTCCTATAACTATATTGCGCAGATGGTCCCACACCATCAGGCGGCCATCGAAATGTCCCGCAACCTCCTGCAGTATACCACCTTCATCCCACTGCAGGACATTGCATGCAATATCATTGCGGAACAGACAAAGGGCATTGAAAACATGCAGGAAATCCAATGCAACTGCGGGATGCGCAAGAACTGCAGCCAGGATCTCTGCCTGTACCAGCGCAGGATTGACCAGATTAGCCAGCACATGTTCCATGAAATGTCATGCGCGCCGGACAAAAACCAGCTCAATGAAAACTTTATCCGCGAGATGGTCCCGCACCATATAGGCGCCATTGAAATGTCGCAGACCACCCTGCAATATGATATCTGCCCTCAGTTAAAGCCCATTCTGGATGACATCATTACTTCCCAGCAAAAAAGCATCTGCCAGATGCGCCGCCTTCTTCACCAGCTTGGCTGCAGGTAGGGAGCGGCTGCGGCCGGCATGGCGCATTAATGTGTCAAAAAGATGCATTGCACCCGCTCTAACCATGGGGCTGTCCCATTAAGAAAAATGATACAAGATATAGTTGGTTTGAATCATTCTTCTATACTATATCTTGTATATGTTTTATTTAGTGCGGCAGCCCCATCTATACGAAGGCCATCCCCTCAAGCAGCCCGCTCCAGTTTCCCTTACGTTTCCTCTTCCGGGATAATAATGCTCCCTGTTTTCGTCAGCGCCCTTTGCAGCGCATCCCGTGCATTTTTCCAGGGCTCATCCTGATAGCGGTAATCATTTTTGCAGATAAACCATTCCACATCATCCCGCACACGCTTGAAATTTTCCAGATAACTTCCATTCAGCTCCCGCAAAAAAGGCTCCAGGAATTTCTTATTCAGGTACTTGGGCGCAAGGCAGAACAAATCTTTATAATGGCTGGTGCAGAACCCCTTGGACTGGGCAAACTGCTGCCGGAACTCCTCCTCCCGTTCGTACAGGTAAAAAATTGTCCTTAAATAGCTTTCAAACGTCTGGCGGATATACCCGCATACAAAGCACTCCCTTTCCAAGCCCTCAACATAATCAATAACCGGGGAGGATGGCTTTGCCTGCTTTTTAAACATGGAGTTTGGGGAGGGCAGGGGCGCCTCTGCAGCCTTCTCCAGTTCCCGGATCGTTTTGTCCATATGGGTTTTCAGAATCAATGCCAGCCCCATTTTGTTGGGATATGTATACAAGTCCCGGAAATGCTTCCGGCAGAACCCTTGCCCGTCAGTCTGTTCCCGGATATCCTCCTCCATGTAGCTGACTCCAGGGCCTATGGTATAGTTGATGGCATTTTCCTCCAGCTTCTGGTACATGGCGCAGACCGGGCACTCGCAGCCTGCTGCAAATGCATCCTGGATAGGGATGGTGTATATCTTTTCTTTCATGCTGTTCCCTCACTTCCCGCCGCCCCACCTGGAAGCCTTCCAGATGGTCAGTCCACAACTTCTTTCATCCGTTCTGCCAAGCGGTCCACAATATCATCCACCATTTCCGTCTGTGCGGCAATCTGCTGGCTGCTTGCCGCAAGGGCAGAAGTCCGTTCATTGATCCTTTCAATATTCTCCACAAACTGGACGGTTTCCTGATCCAGCTTCTGGATGGCCGGGACAAGGATTGCGCTCTGCCCCTTCCCAGTGGCAACCGCTTCTTTCGTCTGCTCCGACAAATCACGGACACGGTTGGCAATGACTGCAAACCCCCGCCCGGCTTCGCCGCTCCTTGCCGCTTCAATCCCAGCGTTCAGCGCAAGCATGCCCGTCTGGTTGGAAATCTTAATGATATCCTCGTTCATTACGTCATATCCCTGCACCGCGTCTACCACCTGCTGCATGGAATCCCGCAGCATTTCCGTAAAGCTGGACATCCCGCCTACGGCTTCGGCAATCCTTGTGGAATCCTCTGCAGATGCCTGGTTGCCCTCTGCCAATTCCCCCATGGATATCCTGATTTGCTGGAACTCGCGGATAACCTCCTCATACAGCGCCTGTTTCTGCTTCTGGGACTCTTTCAGCTGCTCCGCTATCTCCTGCATCCGTTCCTGTTCCTCCTGCAATGCACCTTTTTCGTAATGCATGCAGTTTTCTTTCCGGTTCAGGCCCAATGCAATTGCCTCCGCCATCTGCCGGCAGCTTTCGTACCCACAGGCGCCGCAGTCAATCTCCCGTTTTTCCAAGGTATCCTTCTTCATTTCCGCAAACCCGGATTCCACCTGCTGCTCGCTGAGGGAAGCAGCCATATTTTTGCTCTGGTATTTGCAGATGAAATCATTGAGATCCAGCCCTGCAAACTGGGCGTTGAAATTTGCAAGGCGTTTTTCATATGGGATCCCTTCCCCCCATGGGCTGTTCTTCTCTTTTTTCCTGTCCCTCCTGCCGGCTTTGGCCTGGCTCCTTTGGCGGTTAATTTCAAAAAGCACATCGTCATTTCCCACTGTCCCGGGCTCCACGCCAGTCCCATGAAGGCAGCCGTCAGAGCAGTTCAGGGCATCCACCATAAAGGGAAGCTGCTTGCCGCCCCTTACGCGTTTGGCGTACTCTTTCAGGAAATGGTAGGCATGGCTTTCCCCTTCAATCTGGCGGACCAGCACATCCTTCCCCAGGAAATGCTCCACGTTTTCCCGAAGCCCGCCCGGCTGGGGATACACGCTCCCAAGGCCATATTCCAGCTCGTCCACTGCACTGTAGGAAGACAGGCTCACGCCTTTGAGGGCGTCCATGAGATGGGCAAATGTTATATTATAAGACACATATTGGCGGTTATCCGGACGCATAATCTCTGATTTTTTTGCAATGCAGGGGCCAAGGAACGCAAGCTTGCCTGAAATTTTCAGATATTTCTTTACATAAATTGCCGCGCACATCATAGGGCTGTGCACCGGGACTATTTTAGGGACCAGTTCCGGGACATATTTTTCAATATAGTCCACAATGGCTGGGCAAGGCTGGGAAATGCCGCCTTTGAAATTATTTTTTGTAATATAGTTCAAGTATCCCCATGTAGTAATGTCCGCCCCAAAGCTTACGCTGAAAATATGCTTTGCCCCAAGGCTTTTTAAGTACCCCAGCACTTTCCCATAATCCCTTGGGTAATTTGCAATAAACGCAGGCGCAACCAAAAGGCTGATGGGTTCCCCTTTTTTCAAATCCTCCAAAAACTGCTCCGTGTCATCCCGGTAATCCCTTGCATGGTGGTGGCAGGCATCAATGCACGCGCCGCAGTGGACGCAGGCATCCCCGTTGACATAAATCAGGTCTTTTCCATTTTCTGCCAGTGAACAGTTCGCTTCCAATACCGGACATGCAGAAATACAATGGTTGCAGCCAATGCATTCTTCATTCGTATAAACCAATCCTGAATTTAACTTATTCATTTCCATGGCATGATTCCTCCATCCCGATCTTCCTTGCCTTATTTGCTTCAATTCAATCTCATTTGTAATTTTATTCTTTTTCCCCATATTTTGCAACTATATTTCCACATTTTCCGTGACGTTGGGACAGAAACCCACAGCCCCATGCAAATGCCTATTGGAACTTTTTCCTGGCGTCCTTCATATTTTAAAGAAAAAGGATGCGTACGCCTATGGAAATTTACATTGTGCGCCCTGGGGATACTGTAGACGCCATTGCGGACGCCTACCACGTTTCCGCCCAGTCCATCATTTACAATAACCAGCTGCCCTATCCATACCCCCTGGCTGTGGGGCAGGCTCTCCTCCTGTCTGCAGGCAGCCCAAGCCCAAACGGAAACCCCATGGCAGTTACCGGCGGGTATGTCTATCCCCTTTTTAGCCCGGGGGGGGGGGGGCGGACCCCCCCCCCCCCTTCTTTCTTTTTTTTTTTTTTTTTTTCTTTTTCTCCGGAAGGGGAATTGGTCCCGCCTGCCTTAGATGACACCTTTATGGTTTCGATGGCAAAATCCTTTGGCACCGCCCCAATTTTGACGCTGACGCCTTTTGGCCCCACCGGACAGTTCAGCAACTACCTGATTTCCCAAATGGTAAACAACGAGCCTGCCAAGCAGACGCTGATTGCAAACCTTTCCGCCCAAATTCAGGAACGGGGCTTTGAAGGGGTTGACATTGATTTTGAGTATATCCTGCCGGAGGATAAAGTCCCCTTTGCAAATTTTGTGCGTGATGTGCGGACAGCAGTCAATGAACTGGGCTACCCTGTTTCTGTGGCTCTGGCCCCAAAGGTTTCTGACAGCCAGACGGGGCTTTTATATGAAGGGAAAGATTATGGGCTGCTGGGGGAAGCTGCGGATTCCGTGCTGCTTATGACCTATGAGTGGGGATATACATACGGCCCGCCCATGGCAGTAGCCCCTCTCAACAAGGTCCGCCAAGTGGTAGAATACGCTTTAACCAAAATCCCAGCCAATAAAATTAACCTGGGGATCCCAAACTATGGCTATGACTGGACCCTCCCTTTCGTGCAGGGCAGCTCTAAAGCTGCAACCATCGGCAATGTCCAAGCCGTCCAGATTGCCATTGCCAACGATGCCATTATCCAGTTTGATGAAACCGCCCAATCCCCCTATTTCCGCTATGTATCCGAGGGCTTGTCCCATGAAGTATGGTTTGAGGACGTCAGGAGCCTTTCCGCCAAGTTCGGGCTAGCCAAAGAATACGGCCTGCGGGGGATGGGCTACTGGCAGGTTATGCAGCTATTCCGGGCAAACTGGCTGCTTTTGGCAGATACCTTTACCATACTTTGATACCCTAATCCTAGAGCGTGTTTGAAAATTCATTCCCACAATTTTCCGCCCCACTTTACACCGGATTCTATGCTGAATTTCGTCAATGTAGCCCACTACACCTCCCAAATCCAGCATAAAATCTGATGCAAACTGGGACGGAATCTTGCAGAAAGCAATTTTCAAACACGCTCTAGAACAAAGTGGGCAATCCCACTTCAGCTCCCCTAACCCCTCACTCATGAGGGGCTTGGACATTTTGCACGCCAAGCATGGTCGTTTTAACGACATAATACCCTTCGTGCAAATACCCTCGCTTCGCTGGGGCAGACCCTGTGCATCCTTGCGGAGCATTTTGCTTTATAGGACGCAATTTCCTATAAAGCAGAAAATCAGGGCGTTTCGGGAAACAATATAAGTTTCCCAAAACGCCCTGGCAAAAATTCCATTTTCCCTAATATTCATAATCAATACAAGCCCTGCTCTCCCGCATCTGGCCAATGTACTGCCCAAACTTCACATGCTCTGGATGCTTCTGGTACTCGTCCAGCCCTGCCATATCCTTAAAATCACAGATCAGAGCCAGTTCATAATTGCTCCCATCTGCCGCCGGGGAATTGCACACCACTTCCAAGCGTTCCACCGTGGGCACAAGGCCTGCCAGCTTCTCCGCCCGGGCCTTTGCTTCCTTGGCGTTCTCTGCCGCCGTTTTTCCCTGAAATTCTTCTTTTAGCTTAAACATTACAATATGCTTTACCATATTTGTCCCTCCTTACCTCAGACTTTACTTTATAACAACACGGCCTTTCCTATAGGATGAATATATCACTATTCCCCTCCTAAGGCAAGCCCTATGGAAAAAGCCACATCAGCCCCTAGATGTGCCCTTTTGGTAAATTAGCTCAACAATCTCCCCAATATTTTTGCAGCTTTCTAATTTGAGGTCCGTTTTCGGGAACCCCGCAGGGAACAGAGGGATTCCGTCCCCAAGGACAGTTGGCATAACGTAAATGTAATACTGATCAATCAAATTCTCACGCATAAAACAGCGGATGATTTCCGCTCCGCCCATAAGCCAAATATTCCCAGAATGATCTTTGGAAATTAAATCTAATACCTGCCGCCCCGGCGGCAAAGACGTGAACTGGACGTTGGGGTCAAATGGGTGCTGCTGGCGCGTGCACACATAGCAGGGCATCCCCTCATAAGGCCATTTCCCAGGTGAAAGGTCATTTTTTATTTGGCGGTAAGTTTTCCCCCCAAGCAGGGCCGCCTGCACGGAACTGTAAAACTTCTCATAGCCAAGGTCGGAGGAAGGGTTCGGGGTTTCTTCCAAAAAGCGGATACCGCCATCTTTTTCAGCAATATATCCGTCTAAAGACATGGCAATATATAAAATTAGTTTGTTCATAATATATCTCCTTTTTCCACAAACGCACCTGATGGGGTCCATGGCAACTATTATTTTTCATCAAAGTATGGGATTGATGCCCAACAGAAAAGACTGTACGCAAATAGCCGTAAACTCGTAGTCCCATTTGGGTACTGCTAAGCTTACGGCTACTAACCAAAAGAGCGGATAACGGGAATCGAACCCGTAACCTCAGCTTGGGAAGCTGATGTTTTACCACTAAACTACACCCGCGTTTCAGGAAACAGCATCACTGTCTGTCAACAAGATTAATTATACCGAATCTCTTGACAAATGTCAATACCATAATTTGAAAAAATTGCGGCGCTGTGGGAAACTATCACTGATAATGGCAAAAGGGACGGGTTTTCAGATAGTTTACAGGTTTTTGGTTGAGAATTGGAAGGTTGTCTGCTATAATGGAGATTGGCGCAAGGGGGGGGCGTGTTTCCTGCGGGGGAATAAAATCGCTCCCGTGAAAGCTAGGC
>Ga0137308_100696_pt1 | contig 47824 bp, 43 predicted proteins | sample Inofrocosms_June_FD_97181 | JGI IMG/M metagenome (GOLD analysis project Ga0137308, IMG submission 97181) | Mouse cecal microbial communities from Vienna, Austria - N-Acetylneuraminic and N-Acetylglucosamine D2O microcosms_June | ecosystem: Host-associated > Mammals > Digestive system > Large...
AATGATGATTATTCTATTATTGTAAATGCTAGTTCTAATTCTGCATTTTTTGAAGATTCACAAGACATTATCGAGCATGATAAAAAAATCTCAGATGCCAATATAGATATAAAATGGACAACTTTGATGGGAAATGAAAAATATACAAAGGATGATACATTAGCAGTTGCTCATTTGTCCTTCTCAGAAAATAACGAAGTATTCAGTGAGCGAACAATAAATTTTGTAAAGGGGGCAATCGGAATAGTTACTGATGTATATCAAAAAAATAAAAAATAAAGAGACTGTTGTAAGATAGTCTTGTTATTACAAATATTTCGGTATAAAAACAACATATATTGCAAAAAGATTTATGTATGTAAAAAGGATGAGTAATATTATCGTTTACAAAGTCAGATATTTTTCTTTCTTTATATATGAAAGAATATATAAGGAGGAAAAATACAATGGCTGATAGTAGTGTTTTAAAGGCGCAGCAGTATCTTAATGCAATGTTTGGAGGGCACCCCGATTGGGTGAAAATCGATGAGGATGGTTATACGGGGTCAGAAGTCATGGAGGGAATTATCAGAGCTTTTCAAATCCAGAATGGTGTGTCAGGTGTGACAGGAACCGTAGGCCCTCTTACAATCGCTAAAATGAAAAGTCTGCCAGTAATAAAGAAAATGAACCCGGATGAGGAAAGTAGTATTAATGTGTGCCTTATTCAGTGCGCATTGTTCTGCAAAGGATATAATGCAGGAGGGATAACGGGTATCTATTATACTACGGGGTTTCTGCTGTCAGAGAAATGCAGGAGGATGCAGGACTTACAGTAACAGGAGAAATTGACTGGAAAGTGTGGGCTGGGCTTCTTTCTATAAACTGGTTCAAACAGGTATCAGGAGGAGACAACATTACTCGGCTTATTCAGAGACAATTGAGCAGAGACTGGTCTGACATTATCGGGGTAGGACCTTGTGATGGTGTGGTGTCAAGACAGACTGCTTTAGCATTGGTTGGAGCTTTACAAGCGGCAGAAGGCGTTACCACAGAATTCATAACCGATTTAAGCAGTGTAAACTTTGGAAATACAACCACAGCGGCATTTGAAAATTTTCCGGGTCGTCTAAAAAATGGTCAGAATTCCGAGGCTTATATACCGTTCAATAAGTTAGCACAGTACGGATTATATTTTAATGGTTATAGTCCAGGAAGATTTGATGGTATTTATGATTCCACAACCAGTAGCGAAATTGCTGATTTTCAAGAGTTTTATTGTTTGACAGGAATTGACTTAGTTGACATAGGAGAAGTTAATGTTTCAACAATGAAATCATTACTGACTAGTACAGCATTGCGTATATAATGGTGAATAATGTATCTGATATTTTTGTCAGGACAAGGCGGAGGAAAGAGGCGATGCGGTGGCATCGTTGATTGACGACAACGCAGAACTGGCAGAAATAGCAGGTGCAGAATTCACCGTTAATTACGCAATGCTGTACTAGGGTATCGTTTTGCGGTGTTTTATCGTAATTGAGTCATGATTTTGCGGCATGCTGTCTGTAACTGGCTCATGTTTTGCAATGTGTGAACGATAATCCTACATGTTTTGCATTCTATCAACGAAAATTCCTTCATGTTTTTGCTGTATATAAACGATGATTCCCACATGTTTTTGTAGGATATTAACAAAAACTCCTTCATGTTTTGTGATATATCAATTGCGATTCCCTCATAAAATGTTGTAATATATCGAAAATTCCCTCATTTTTTTGCGAAATGTATATTGTAATTCCCTCATAAAATGTTATGATAGGAAGAAAGATGATTCGATTATAACAGGTACGTCGAAAATAACTGCCATAGATCAGTGAAGAGGGCAGTTATGATGTACCGGGAAAATTGAGGTGAGAGGATGTATCTGCAGAGAAAAATAGATGTGTATTTGAAGGAATGGAAACAGGATGAACATAGAAGGCCCCTGATTGTGAAGGGCGCCAGGCAGATTGGAAAGACGGAATCCATTCGGAAGTTTGCAGAAGAAAATTATAAGCACGTCGTAGAGATCAATTTTGTGGAAGAACCGAAATATAAAATGATCACCTCAGACGGCTATGGGGTACAAAATATTATCAAAAATATTTCACGGCTGGACCCGGATAAGCATTTTGAACCGGGAAGCACCCTTTTGTTTTTTGATGAACTGCAGGATTTTCCGGAGATTACAACGGCGCTGAAATTTTTTTCCATTGACGGAAAATATGATGTGATATGCAGCGGTTCCCTTCTGGGGATTAATTACAGAAGAATTGAAAGCAACAGTGTGGGATATAAGCAGGACTATGAAATGCGTTCGCTGGATTTAGAAGAATTTTTGTGGGCCAGAGGATATGGGGATGATTTTGTGGAGGATATGCTGGATCATATGAAAAAGCTGAAAGCATTTTCAGAAGTCATGATGAAGATCTGTTCGGAACTGTTCATCGACTATTGTATCCTCGGCGGTATGCCTGCAGTGATTCGTGATTATATTGAAAAGGGCACTTTTGAGGGTTCGCTGCAGACACAGAGGCAGCTCCTTGCAGATTATGAGGAAGATATCCGAAAATATGCGGAAGGGATGGATCAAACCAGAATTCTCAATGTGTTCAGCCATATCCCGGTACAGTTGGCCCGAGACAATAAGAAGTTCCAGATTTCAAAGGTGGCATCCGGCGCGAGATTCAAGGATTACCGGGGCTGTATCGAATGGCTTAAGGACGCGGGGGTCGTGAATACCTGTTATTGCCTGCATTTTCCGGAACTGCCGCTGAAAGGGAATTATGATGATACAAAACTGAAGCTGTATTTTGCCGACAGCGGATTGCTGGTGGCAATGCTGGATGAGGAAGCGCAGGATGACCTTCGGGAAAATAAAAATCTAGGGGTGTATAAAGGCGCTTTGTATGAAAATGTGGCAGCAGAAGCACTTTCCAAAAGCGGATACGGGCTGTACTATTTTAAGAAAGAAAATTCCACACTGGAGGAGGATTTTTTTATAAGGACAAGTTCAGAATTGATTCCTCTGGAAGTAAAGGCGGTGAACGGAAGAGCAAAGTCCCTGCAGACGCTGATCGCCAGTGACAGGTATCCGGATATCAAATATGGAATCAAATTGGTAATGGGGAATATCGGATACAGCAGAAAAATATTTACGTTTCCGCACTTCTGCTGTTTTTTGCTGAAACGGTATCTGAAAAGTGTATCGCTGATGGAGATTGTGGAAAAAGAAGGGTAAGGATCTGGCTTAAAAGTATTGGAAAAATAAAAAAAGAGTGCAAAGCGGATGAAAGTCAGGTATAATGAATGCAGTAAATTCCGAAAAATGCTGTGCTGTTTCCGAAAAGGGGTGATGGTATGACCGATTTCAGGTGTATTTCAACAAAAGAAGCAGCCAAAATTTTGAAATTATCAACCAGAAGAGTAGTGGGGCTATGTAATAAACAGACATTTGAGGGCGCTCGAAAAGAGGGACGTGACTGGAAGATTCCGGAAGAAGCTGTGTTTGCTTACCGGGGAAATATAAACTCTGGAAAAGAAAAAGAAGGAATGCTTTCCTGTGCGGTCGGAAATACATCATACATGGATGTAGTAAAAAACAGTTACTATGTTGATAAAACACTTCTGATTCGTGATTTGATTGATGATCAGGTACCGGTAATCCTGTTTACAAGACCGAGAAGATTTGGTAAAACCCTGGCCATTGATATGCTCAAGAGCTTTTTTGAAAAGGCTGAAGAAGATACCTCCGTTTATTTCAGAGATAAAAAGATTTGGTCCTGCGGCGAGAGGTATCAGAAGCTTCAGGGTACTTTCCCAGTGATTTCGCTTACCTTTAAAGACGCAAAATTTGCGGATTGGGCAAGTACATTTGAAGCAATCAAAAATGTTATTCGCAATGAATACATGAGACATGATGAACTCTTTATAAGCACCTGTCTCAACCCTGTGGAACAGGACTATCTGTCGAGAATGCAGTCTGATCGGCTGAATGCAGTTGAGTATACCAGAGCACTTCTGAATCTGGGACGCATGCTCGAAAAGCATCATCAGTCTAAAGTTGTTGTTCTGATTGATGAATATGATACGCCGATTCAACAGGGACATACCCTAAATTTCTATAATGAAGTGATAACCTTTATGAGAAATTTCATGTCAGGAGGGTTAAAGGATAATCCTTCTCTTGCATTTGGTGTTCTTACAGGTATTCTTCGCGTTTCAAAAGAGAGTCTGTTTAGTGGACTCAATAATCCGATTGTCAATTCGGTTTTGGATGAGAAATATAGTAAGTATTTTGGATTTACCGAGGGCGAAGTAAAAGAGATGGCAGCTTATTATGGACAACAGGATAAATTGGAAGAATTATGTGACTGGTACGATGGATATCGTTTTGGAAACACAGAAATCTTTAATCCATGGTCTGTAGCAAATTACTTTTATAATCATTGTCAGGCAAAACCTTACTGGACCAATACCAGTGACAATGAGATTATCCGGGAAATTATTGCTTCCCTCACCCCGGATATTGCTGAGAATCTGTTTTCTTTGATGCAGGGACGGACGGTACAGGCATCGTTAAATATGGACGTGATTTATCCAAGAATCACAGATGGAACGGATACGATTTTCAGCTTTCTCCTGATTGCAGGATATTTGAAGCCTGTGAGTAATGCAGTTGAAACGGAATTTGGAACCTTTATGGAACTGGCGCTGCCGAATAAGGAGATTCTTAGAGTATATAATACAGAGATTCTTTCCTGGCTCAGGGGAACTGTGGACGGCAATGTGATGGCTGGTCTTGAGAAGGCACTCTATCTGAATGACGGGAAAAAGCTCCAGGAGTTTCTTTGTAAATATATGATTACCTGTATCAGTTGTTTTGACGGAGCCGCGGAAGGTTTCTATCATGGTATGATGTTGGGGCTTGCTGCGGGTATGTCTTCCAGATATTATATTCGCTCAAACAGGGAATCTGGAGATGGAAGATTTGATCTTGTGCTGGAACCGAAGATTCGTTCTTTACCGGGAATTATTATGGAGTTTAAGGCAGTAAAAGAGGAAGAGGTACTGTCTGATCGTGCTCAAGATGCATTACGGCAGATTGATACAAAGCATTATGATACAGATCTTTTAGACCGAGGGATTCATGATATTGTGAAGTATGGAATTGCTTTTGCCGGAAAGAAAGTAGAAATAGCAATGTGAAGTTATTTGTTTCACTTCAAATATAAATGCTGTTATTCAGATCATGAGGTTGTCGGAAAACGATACGGTTTGTCCAATATATTGCCTGGCTGGTTCAACAGAGCAATATATTGCGGGTAAACCGTATTTCCCGACATCCTCATTTCTTTTAATAAGGGTAGACTTCGGCGTAACCCTCTTTACATATTCAGCTTCGCCGTAAAATCAGACATTGCTTCCGAAATCAGAATCTGCTGGGGACAGACGGCCTCACAGCTTCTGCAGCCTACGCATGCGCTGGGCAGCTTTTCCTTTTGGTAGGAGGACAGGGCCATGGGTGCGATGAATCCGCCGTCTGTAAAGCAGTGCTCATTATACAGCGCAAGCAGGGACGGGATATCCAGCTCCTGGGGGCAGTGGCTCACACAATAGCGGCACGCTGTACAGGGGAGCGTCTTTTTGCCCAGCATCTCGTCTGCAATACCGAGCAGCGTGTCCATCTCTTCTTGATTTAACGGTTTGTCTTCCTCGTATGTACGGATATTATCCTCCAACTGTTCAAAGTTGGACATGCCGGAGAGCGTCACCGTCACATCCTGGAAGGACTGCAGGAAACGGAACGACCATGCCGGGATGCCTTCCTCCGGGCGGAGGGCTTTTAACTTCGCGGCATGTTCCTCCGGAAGCGCTGCAAGCTTTCCTCCGCGGACCGGCTCCATTACCCAGACCGGGATGCGGTGCTCACGGAGCAGCTCCACTTTTCCTTTGGCATCCTGGAAAGTCCAGTCCAGATAATTCATCTGGATCTGGCAGAACTCCATATGCTTCCCATAAGCGTCCAGAAAACGCTTCATGACTTCAACGCTTCCGTGGGCGGAAAAACCTAGATGCCGGATTCGGCCGTTTTCCTTCTGCTTCATCAGATAATCGAAGATGCCGTACTTCTGATCCAGATAAGCATCAATGTTCATCTCGCAGACATTGTGGAACAGGTAAAAATCAAAATGGGATGCGCCGCATTTTTCAAGCTGACGCTCAAAAATGGATTCCACCTTGTCCATGTTTGCCAGGTCGTATCCGGGAAACTTTGTGGCAAGATAGTAGCTCTCACGGGGATATTTGTTCAAAAGCTTTCCCATGACAAGCTCCGAATGTCCGCCGTGATATCCCCATGCGGTATCATAGTAGTTGATTCCCTTTTCCATGGCGCGGGCAACCATTTTTTCAGAAGCCGCCTCGTCAATCCTGGAATCATCTCCGTCAATCGTGGGCAGACGCATGGCGCCCATGCCAAGTGCAGATAATTTTAAATTCTGAAACTCCTTATAAATCATAATCCATCTCTCCTTTTCCAATTGTGCTTGCCGACCATATGTTGTCAGGATATCAATCTGTTTTTTATCATACACCTTAAAGTGGACTTTAAGTCAAGAAGGAAAAATAGAAATGGAATGAAACATGTGAATAGTAAAACATCATTACTGTGAATAGTTAAGATATTTATAAGAATTATATTGAGTTTCTTTTAAGCGGGTTTTATTATAGTAGTCATGTAAACACAAAAGGGCCGCGGGAAAAACAGCTTTGCATTATGGCCTCAGTTAGGAGGAGATCCCCATGGAAAATGAGACGATACTGATTGTAGATGATAATAAGGAGATCGTGTATTCCATCAGTGAACTACTGAAATTTGAGGGCTATCAGGTGGAAAAGGCGTATGACGGAATGGAGGCGCTGGATGCCCTGGAGCAGAAGAAGATCGACCTGATTCTTCTGGACGTGATGATGCCCAGGCTCAACGGGCTGTCAGCATTGATGAAGCTTCGTGAGAAAAGCAGGATTCCGGTGATCATCCTGTCGGCCAGGACCGAAGAGAGCGACAAGGTGTCCGGGCTGACGCTGGGAGCGGACGACTATGTAGAAAAGCCCTACAACCCGGCGGAGCTGCTCGCCAGGGTCAAGGCGCATCTGCGGCGGTACCATGCATGGGGTGAGAAAAAGCCGGAACCGGCAGAGGATCAGATCATCAACGGCGGCCTGGTGCTGGATAAAAAGCAGCGGGTGGCGGTCGTGGAAGGGGAGGAGGTGCATCTGACCGCTACGGAGTACAAGATCCTGGAGCTTCTCATGGGGCATCCGGGGCAGGTATTTCCGGCAGAACAGATCTATGAACGGGTCTGGGGCGGAGTGGCGGATTATACGGTAGAGAATACGGTAATGGTGCATATCCGGCATATCCGCGAAAAGATCGAGATTGATACAAAGAAGCCGAGGTATGTAAAGGTGGTGTGGGGCATTGGCTACAAAATGGAAAAATATGTATGAGAAGTTTATTCGGTTTTTGGGAAGAGAAGGGAAAATAATCTCAGGGCTTACATCAGTGGCCGTCGGGCTTGCAGGACTTTGGATCATGTCAGCATATGGTGGATATCATTCTCCGCAGGCAACGTTTCTGATCGGAGCACAGGGAAATATGTGGCTGGGGGTGGGGGTGTCGATCCTTTTAAGGCTGTATCTGGTTCATCAGTATGGGGAGCCGGAGGACTGCGCCGGATATGAATATGAGAAATGGAAAACAGTCAGGGAAAAATCCATAAAACGTCTGTATTGGATCGGGGCAGCCGCAGGACTGTCTGCAGCGGTGTATCTGTTGTTTTTTGAACTGGTTTATGCAGTCTGGTCCTATGAGTCAAAATTTTGGTATAACTACGGGGCGGCATACATGATCTTCATGACAGTCCCGGCCCAATACCTGATCTGCCGGAACAGGCTCAGCCGGTTCTGGAACCGAAAGCTGGAGGGTATCATGGGGCAGATCGAAATGATGCAGCAGAAGCGGCTGGCAGAGGCGTTGGAGATAGAGAAGAAAAGCCTGGAGAAGGTCTCACGCAGCGACCAGCTCAGGGTGGATCTGATCACCAACGTATCCCACGACCTGAAAACACCGCTGACCTCCATCGTGGGCTACATCGAACTGATTAAAAAGGAGGAGCTGAGCGGAATCGTCCGGGATTATGTGGACGTGATTTCCTCCAGGACGGAGAAGCTGGGAGAGATGATCAACAGCCTCTTCTCCCTGGCAAAGGCGAGCAGCGGCAATGTGGAGCTGCACAGGGAGCACTTTGAGGTGAACCGTCTGATTGAGCAGATTTTTGCGGACATGGACGACCGGATCGAAGAAAGCGGGCTGAAATTTGTGACGCTGCTTACGAAAGAGAACACAGAGATTTATACGGATAACACCTATTTTTACCGGATCTGCCAGAACCTGATTGAGAACGCGCTGAAATATTCCGCGGAAAAGACGAGGGTATTCGTGAAAACAGAGATCCGAAGGGATGAAGGCTCCAAGGCAGCCGCAGATCAGTCCGTTTACCTGGCAGATGCCCAGGATTCACCCTCTGCGCCTGTCCGGACAGAAGCGATCGAGGAACCAAGGCGAAGAATCCGTATCGAGATCACGAATACAGCCGGTTACTTTATGGATTTTACAAAGGAGGATATTGTAGAGCGGTTTGCGCGCGGGGATCAGTCCAGAACCAGCGAGGGCAACGGCCTGGGGCTGGCGATCGTAAGTACCTACGCGAAAGCATTGGGCGGGGAATTTGATATCCGGATCGACTGCGACCAGTTTAAAGCGTGCCTGGAATTTTGCATATGAATATGAAGTGTAAGGAAAGCCTGCGAGGACAGCGTTTTCCGATACGCTGAGATAAAAAAGGGGCTGTTGGGAAATTCAGGTTTTCCCAACAGCCCCTCCTGAGGAGTTTTATGGAGTTATTCATGTCAGTTTCAGCCAATCCCGGCGCGCGGTGCGTACCCGGCGCGGTATGGGACGGCTCTGTATCATACTATGCGTGGAACATGGTTCCGGTCTTGCCCTGTACCGCGTCTCTGGATTTTTCCAGAAGTGTGATCAGGGCGGTGCGTCCCGGCTTGGAGGACGCGAAGTCCATCGCAGCCTGTACCTTCGGCAGCATGGAGCCCGGTGCGAAGTGGCCTTCCTTTACGTACTGTTCTGCCTCTTCTACAGAGACGTCGCTGAGCCATTTTTCATCCGGCTTGCCGAAGTTGAGCGCAACCTTTTCTACGGCTGTCAGGATGATCAGATAATCCGCATCCAGTTTCTTTGCAATCAGGCAGCTTGCAAAGTCCTTGTCGATTACGGCGCTGGCGCCTTTTAGATGATTGCCCTGCCTGGTGACAGGGATTCCGCCGCCGCCTCCGGCGATGACCAGATTGCCTGCGTCCACCATGGTACGGATCGTGCCGATCTCAATGATCTCTGCCGGCTTCGGGGAAGCTACTACACGGCGGTAGCCCCTTCCCGCGTCTTCTTTCATGATATAGTTGAATTTTTCTTCCATCATCTTCGCCTGCTCTGCGTCCACAAACTTGCCGATGGGTTTGCTGGGATTCTGGAAAGCAGGGTCATTTTCATCCACACGGACCTGGGTGATCATGGTTGCAACCGGAATATTCGTGATATTGCGGTTCAGCAGCTCTTCGCGGAGCGCGTTCTGCAGGTCATAGCCGATGTAAGCCTGACTCATGGCAACGCATACGGAGAGGGGAGTGTTGGGCTGTTCCAGATCTTCATGGGTCAATGCGATCATGGCATTGTTGATCATGCCGACCTGGGGGCCGTTTCCGTGGGATACTACGACTTCACAGCCGTCTTCGATCAAATCTACGATTGCCTTAGCGGTAATCTTTACTGCTGCCATCTGCTCCGGCAGAGTATTTCCAAGAGCATTTCCGCCAAGCGCGATGACAACTCTTTTCTTTTTCGACATCATATTTGCCTTTCTATCTGTAAGGATTCTTGAATGTAACGATTTCCAATTCGGAACAGCAGACCTCAGACCCATCTGCTGCGCAGATTATCCGCTTCTTCGAAGCTCCTGTCTGAGGTTCATGGGCGTCCCGCCCAATAGCAATATGAAAAATCAGCCCTTAGCAAGTAAACTTGCACAGTCTGTTTTTTCATATTGCTGCTGTTCCCGACGATTATTTAAATACTCTCGGTGTTCCGTTTTCTTCCAGCTTCTTAAGGATGTCAGCCGGATCAGCAAATTTTGCAAGGAAGATCATTGCGGCGATGATGTACGGCTTGAAGCTTGCTTCCTTGTACAGCGGATCTCTGTAGCGGTCAAATACGGACGCGTCTACTTCGCCTTCCTTACAGCTTACGCCTGTGATATCAGCCGGCAGGCAGTGCATATACAGAGCCTTTCCGTCCTTTGTGGTAGCCATCAGTTCTTCGGTACAAGCCCAGTCTTTGTGCTCTGCGTTCTGTGCAAGCAGTTCTTTCTCCAGAGCCTTGATGCCGTCTGTGTCGCCGTTTCCGTACAGCTCGGTACGTTTTTCCATTGCGGCGAAAGGAGCCCAGCTCTTCGGATATACGATGTCAGCATCCTTGAATGCCTCAGCCATGCTGTTTGTCTTTGTGAAGGAACCACCGGACTTCTCCGCGTTCTTCTTCGCAACTTCTTCTACTTCCTCGAATACTTCGTAGCCTTCCGGATGCGCCAGTACAACGTCCATGCCGAAACGTGTCATCAGTCCGATGATTCCCTGAGGAACGGACAGCGGCTTGCCGTAAGACGGAGAGTAAGCCCATGTCATAGCCAGCTTCTTGCCTTTCAGATTCTCAACACCGCCAAATTCGTGGATGATGTGGAGCATATCTGCCATTGCCTGTGTCGGGTGGTCAATGTCGCACTGCAGGTTTACAAGAGTAGGCTTCTGCTCCAGGATGCCATCCTTATTTCCCTGAGTTACAGCGTCAACAACCTCGTGCATGTAAGCATTTCCCTTGCCGATGTACATATCATCGCGGATACCGATGACATCTGCCATGAAGGAGATCATGTTAGCAGTCTCACGGACAGTCTCGCCGTGCGCTACCTGAGATTTTCCTTCGTCCAGATCCTGAACTTCCAGACCTAACAGGTTGCAGGCAGAAGCAAAGGAGAAACGGGTACGGGTAGAGTTGTCGCGGAATAAGGAGATTCCAAGGCCGCTCTCGAATACCTTTGTGGAAATGTTGTTTTCTCTCATGAAACGCAGCGCATCAGCTACGGTAAATACTGCCTCGATCTCGTCGTCGGATTTTTCCCATGTAAGGAAGAAGTCTCCGTTGTACATCTCTTTGAAATTTAACGCGTTGAGCTTATCGATATAATCCTGTAATGTTTTCATTGTAAAATCCTCCTGAAAAAAATTTGTAAAGTATTAGGGTAAATAAGTTTCGTATATCGTGTACCGTATCCATACTGCTACGGCAGAAAAAAGGAAAATAAATTATTTGCAGTATTCTGTCGGAAGTGCGGCATATACAGCAGCACATGTTACCAGATCCTGCTTCCAGGTCATTTCATTCGGAGCGTGAGCCTGTGCCTCTGCGCCAGGTCCGAATCCGATACAGGGGATTCCGTTTCTTCCCATGATGGAAACGCCGTTGGTGGAGAAGGTCCACTTGTCTGTCAGAGGACGTGCCTGACGCATTTCCAGAGTGTCAGCAGCGCCGATTCTCTGATCGCCGTAGAGTCCCTTGTAAGCAGCTTCCAGAGCCCTCGTTACCTTGTGGTCCTTCGGAATCGCCCATGTCGGGAAGTAGCATTCGATCTCATATACGCATCCTGTGTAGGAAGGACGGTCGTAGTTGTACATGGAAACTACAACGTCGTCTCCGTATTTCTTCACGCTCGGCAGCGCGCGGATCTCATCCAGGCAGCTCTCCCAGGTCTCGCCGAAGGTCATACGGCGGTCCAGAGATACCGCGCAGGAGTCAGCAACCGCACAGCGGCTCGGGGAAGTATAGAAGATCTGGGATACGGTTACAGTACCGCGTCCAAGGAAACGAGCCTCTTCCCAGTCCGGATTGTACTTTTCATCCAGCATCTTTACAAGACCTTTGATCTCGGTTCCGTCTTCAGCGTCATTTTCATTCAATGCACGGATATCCTGGAGGATGTCCGCCATCTTGTAGATCGCATTGTCACCGCGCTCTGGAGCGGAGCCGTGGCAGGAAACACCCTTCACGTCCACACGGATTTCCATACGCCCTCTCTGTCCTCGGTAGATTCCGCCGTCTGTAGGCTCTGTGGAAACAACAAATTCCGGGCGAACCTTGTCTTCGTTGATGATGTACTGCCAGCAAAGTCCGTCGCAGTCTTCTTCCTGAACGGTTCCTACAACCATGATCTTGCAGCCTTCCGGGATCAGATTCATGTCCTTCATGATCTTTGCGCCGTATACTGCAGATACGATACCGCCGCACTGATCAGACACGCCGCGTCCGCCGATCTCGGTCTCGTTCTCATAGCCCTCGTAGGGATCAAAGTTCCAGTTCTCGATATTGCCGATTCCTACAGTGTCGATGTGCGCATCATAAGCGATGATCTTGTCGCCGGTTCCCATGTAGCCGATTACATTTCCCTGGGGATCGATCTGAACCTCGTCGAATCCAACCTTCTTCATCTCAGCAGCGATGGTGTCGATGTGAGCCTTCTCGTCGCAGCTCTCGCCCGGATTCTTTACGATGGCGCGCAGGAATGCGGTCATATCCTTCTCATAGCCCTGGGCAGCTTCCTTAATCTTGTCAAAATCAAACATGTTTTTATCCTCCTTATAATATGAAAAATGTATGCTTGCTATATCCGGAACAGAAGAGGGAGCTTCTGTCCGGTCTGCTGCATGATAATTACGATTTACAATCTCTTATAAATCTGCGAAAACTTCCTTATCTGATCCGCATAAACCTTCCCATGTGATCTCACGGAAACGGTCCGGATCTGTGTCGCCTTCGGATGATACAAGTAAAACCTCTGAATTTTCATCCAGCTTTAAGGCTTCTTTCAGATCCTTGTATTCCGGATTGGTCATCAGCGCGTGCACCAGGCCCATGGTGACAGAACCGGATTCTCCGGAGATGACCTGCGGATCGCCCTTTAACGGAGCCGCATAAATGCGTGTGCCGTTTGCGCTCACCCAGTCCGGGCAGGAAACAAATGCATCCGCATGGTTTCTTAAGATATCCCAGGATACGGTGTTGGCTTCGCCGCATGCCAGGCCAGCCATGATGGTGAACATGTCACCGGTTACATCCACACGGCTTCCGTCTTTCTGCATTGCGGAACGGTAGAGGCAGTCAGCCGCATTGGCTTCGCAAACGACCATGACCGGAGGATTTTCTTTGAAACGGTTGGCGAAGAAGCCGATCACCGCGCCTGCAAGGGAACCAACCCCGGCCTGGATAAAGATGTGGGTGGGGCGGCATCCGTCGTCCGCAAGCTGCCGGTCTGCTTCCAGGGCAAGTGTTCCGTAACCCTGCATGATCCAGGTCGGAATCTCCTCATAGCCCTCCCATGCGGTATCCTGAATGATCACGCCGTGTTCCGTGTTCTCCGCTTCCTTTGCGGCCATGCGGACACATTCGTCATAGTTCAGGTCTTCGATGGTAACCGTGGCATTCTCTTTGGCAATGTTGTTCAGACGGGTCTGTGTGGAACCCTTCGGCATCCGGACGGTACACTTCTGTCCAAGCTTGTTCGCAGCCCAGGCAACTCCGCGTCCATGATTGCCGTCCGTCGCAGTAAAGAAGGCTGCCTGCCCAAATTCTTCTCTGAGCTTCTCGGAGGTCAGTACGTCGTAAGGAATCTCGCTGACATCCTTGCCGGTCTGCTGCGCGATGTATCTGGCGATGGCATAAGAACCGCCGAGCACCTTGAACGCGTTCAGGCCGAAGCGGTAAGATTCGTCCTTTACATAAAGACGCTTCAGACCCAGGTACTCAGCCAGCCTGGATAAACGGGTCAGCGGTGTGACTTCGTACTGCGGAAAACTTTTATGGAAGTTGTTCGCTTTTGACATTTCTTCCATAGACATGTTCCGGACCTGTGTATCATCGCTCTTGGCAATATGATTCAGAGTCCATTTTAAATGTTTCTCTGTGCTGCTCATGTTTCAAATTCTCCTTTATTCATTTTTGGATTCGGAAAGACTGCTAAGGGCAGGTCTTTCACATTACTTGTTGATATCTACATAGCTGTAGAGCGTATACTTGGAGATGTCAAAGTACTTGGCTACTTTGTCTCCTGACTTGGTGATCAGGAAGGCTCCGGCATCATTCAGGAAATTGATCGCCTTGATCTTGTCTTCCTTCGTCATAAGAGGTACAGGAACCCCGACCAGTGCAACGGACTGTTCGATCAGCTCATCCAGAAGCCTGCTCACATCATGGGTAATGACGTTGGGTGAAGCTTCCGTCTGGGGCTCTTCACAGGTGATGAGAGCGTGGACGCTGTTCTCCAGCGCGAGAAGGGCGGTGATATCATAGTTGATGGAAAATATGTAACAGGGCCGCCCTTCGTCGTTGTGGATGTAGATGGTGCTGGACTTGAGAATCCGTCCGTTTTCCGTCCGGGTCAGATAAGCAAGCTTATCTTTCAAAGGTTCGCCCTGATGTCGGATGGCATTCAGGACGGCTCCGGAAGGTCCGTCGCCGATCTTGCGCCCGGTGAGCCCGCCGTTCTCAATATGTACGATGGTGTGCTCAAGGGAATCATCCGTCAGATCATGAACCACGATCTCGCAGTCTTTTCCAAATTGTGCCGAAAGCCCGGCTGCGATCTGCTTTAGCATATCTAACCTGGAAATATTCATCTTCAACTCCTCCTTCCTTATATAATGGATTGGAAATACCGGGCTGTTATTTCAAGCTCTATTGGTCTCTCTACAAAACATCATATCACAAATTTTGAAAAAATCAAGAGAAAAAACAAAAAATTTTTAAGAAACAAAAAAATTTTTATTTCGCTTGTATTTTAAGCAGATTGATGTTATTATAGAATCAACAGAAGCGAAAATTGTTTAATGTGCATGAACCGAAATGGAGCTAAAAATCCGAATGTTATTACTTTTGCATCAAAACGCTGTTTCGGCGCTTTTGCTCCATGCAGGCTGGTCTCTCTGTCATGCGGACGACAATCTGCTTCTTAATATTATAAAGAAAAGACAGGCAGATTTTTTCTGGAAAGAAGGAGAGAAAGGAAAACAGATATGAGTAAAGAAGAGACGGGTTCCATCTCGCAGGAACTGTTCAGAATTGACGGAAAGCCTTCCGTACCGCAGGCCCTCCCGCTGGCATTGCAGCACGTTGTAGCTATGATTGTAGGGTGTGTGACACCGGCCATCATTGTAGCAGGCGTGGCCGGACTTTCCCCGGCAGATTCTGTCATACTGATCCAGGCGGCGCTGGTGATGTCGGCGCTGACAACGTTCATCCAGTTATTTCCGCTGATCAAGAACGGTCCCATATCCCTGGGGTCGGGACTTCCGGTCATCATGGGCATCAGCTTTGCCTATGTGCCCACCATGCAGGCCATCGCAGGCGATTATGATGTGGCAACGATCCTGGGCGCACAGATCATCGGCGGTATCGTAGCGATTATAGTAGGAATCTTCATCAAGCAGATCCGCAGGTTTTTCCCGCCGCTGATCACCGGTACGGTGGTATTTGCAATCGGACTTTCCCTGTATCCGACAGCCATCAACTATATGGCAGGAGGCGTGGGAAGCGATGGATACGGTTCCTGGCAGAACTGGCTGATTGCCATCATTACGCTGATCGTGGTGACTGCGTTGAACCATTACGGAAAGGGGATCTGGAAGCTTTCTTCCATATTAATCGGAATTGTCGTGGGATATATCGCGGCGCTGGCATTCGGAATGGTGAATTTTTCTTCCGTGGCATCCGCATCCATGTTCCAGCTTCCGCAGCCGCTCCACTTTGGGATCACATTTGAACCTTCCTCATGTGTGGCCATCGGCGTGTTATTCGCCATCAATTCCATACAGGCCATCGGAGATTTTTCCGCCACCACAACAGGCGGACTGGACAGAATGCCTACGGATGAAGAACTAAACGGCGGTATCGTGGCATACGGTATCAGCAATATCTTCTGTGCGTTCTTCGGAGGGCTTCCCACAGCTACATACAGCCAGAATGTGGGGATCGTGGCATCCACAAAGGTGGTGGCTAAGAGAGTATTCGCCATGGCGGCAGGCATTCTCCTGGTTGCAGGGCTGATCCCGAAGTTTTCTTCCCTGCTGACGACGATCCCGTCCTGTGTGCTTGGCGGTGCCACCGTATCGGTATTCGCGTCCATCGCAATGACCGGTGTGAAGCTGATCACGGCGTCCCCCATGAATTACAGGAATACCACCATCGTGGGCCTGGCCATTGCCCTTGGAATGGGGATCACTCAGGCCAATGCGGCGCTGGCATCTTTCCCCGCATGGGTGACCACCATCTTCGGAAAATCTCCGGTGGTGCTGGCAACCATCGTGGCCATTCTGCTGAACCTGGTACTTCCGAAGAATATGGACCTGACGGAAGCAGAGAAAAAGTTGGACTGAGAATACATATTATAATAGAAGAAATGCAAAATTAAAAAATATTTTTTATAAAGGAGGCGGCATTATGCTGATCATAGGAAACGGTAAAGTCATTACCAGAGACAGCAATCTTCCATATATTGAACATGGAGCGGTTGCAATCGAAGGCACAAAGATTGCCAGGGTAGGAACGGAGAAGGAACTGAAAGAGGCTTATCCGGATGCGGAGTATATTGACGCGAAGAAGGGGCTGATTATGCCTGCGTTCATCAACACCCACGAGCACATCTACAGCGCCATGGCAAGGGGATTTGGCATCAAAGGCTACAATCCGAAAGGATTTCTGGATATCCTGGACGGACAGTGGTGGACCATTGACCGGCACCTGACGCTGGAACAGACAAAATACAGCGCGATCGATACCATGATCTCCTGTATCCGCAACGGTGTGACCACCATCTTCGACCACCATGCAAGCTTCGGCCACATCAAAGACAGCCTGTTCACCATCGCCGATGCGGCGAAGGAACTGGGCGTGCGCTCCTGCCTGTGCTACGAAGTATCGGACAGGGACGGCATGGATAAGGCAAGAGAAGCGGTGATGGAGAATGCGGAATTTATCCGCTATGCGCTGAAGGATGATTCGGATATGCTGGCAGGTATGATGGGAATGCATGCCCAGTTTACGATCTCAGACGAGACTATGGAACTGGCGGCGGCCAACAAGCCGGACGAGGTGGGCTATCATATCCACGTGGCAGAGGGAATCGAGGATCTCCATGACTGCCTGAAGAAGTACGGCAAGCGGATCGTGGACCGGCTCATGGACTGGAATATCCTGGGAGAGAAGACGCTGCTGGGACACTGCATTTACATCAATTCCCATGAGATGGATCTAGTGAAGGATACCAACACCATGGTCGTACATAATCCGGAATCCAATATGGGCAATGCCTGCGGATGCCCGCCCACCATGGAACTGGTGCACAGGGGAATCCTGGCAGGTCTGGGAACCGATGGCTACACCCACGATATGACCGAGTCCTACAAGGTGGCGAACGTACTCCACAAGCATCACCTGTGCGATGCCAACGCGGCATGGGGCGAGGTGCCCAAGATGCTGTTCGAGAACAACGCGGCCATTGCAAACCGTTACTTCAAGGCTCCTCTGGGCGTTTTGAAGGAAGGGGCGGCAGCGGATGTGATCGTAGTGGATTACAACCCGCCTACACATCTGGATGAGAACAACATCAACGGACACATCCTCTTCGGCATGACCGGACGGGACGTGGTGACCACAGTCGGAAACGGAAAGGTCCTGATGAAGGACCGGGAAGTAAAGGTGATCGACGTGGAAGAAGCTATGGCAAAATGTAGGGAATCCTCTGCAAAGCTGTGGAAGAGCATCAACGGATAAAGGGGATCAGGAGAAAAAAGAGAGAACCCCGGACAGAGGTACAAAAAAAGACGGCCGCTGTCCGGAGAAAATGAAAAGTGGGAATTGCCCGCATTAAAAATCTGCTTCGCAGATGGCGGGCAAGCAGGCAATCAATTTGCTTCGCAAATTGGTTACATATAACAGGAGGAAATGAAAATGAGTGATATAATGAGCTGCATGCCCTTTGAACAGTTATTAAACTGGGTTCGGACAGAGCATGACGAAAAAGGAACCGTATTTGGAGTACACAGCCCCTATGTGGCAGATCAGGGAAAGGCACAGACCATCTTCGGACGGAAGCTGGAGACGCCGATCGGCCCGGCGGCAGGCCCAAACAGCCAATTGGCGCAGAATATCGCAGCATCCTACTATGCGGGAAGCCGTTTCTTCGAATTGAAGACCGTACAGATCATGGACGGAGCGGAGCTTGCGGCATGCGTCAATAAACCCTGTATCCTGGCGGAGGATGAGTGCTACAACTGTGAGTGGTCTACAGAGCTCTATGTGCCTCAGGCTCAGGACGAATATATCAAGGCGTGGTTTTTGCTTGCCTTCATTGCAAAGGAATACGGCCTGGGAAGTACGGAGGGCTACCAGTTCAACATCAGCGTGGGCTACGACCTGAAGGGCATCAAGTCGGAGAAGATCGACACATTTATCAACAACATGATGAACGCGGAGCAGACAGACGCCTTCAAAACATGCAGGGAAGTGCTCCTCGCCCATGCAGGGGAATTTCAGAATGTCACAAAGGAAGACATCGAAGCGATCTCCCCGCTGATCTGCAATTCAGCGACCATCTCCACGCTTCACGGATGTCCTCCCCAGGAGATCGAGAGCATTGCCACCTATCTTCTGACAGAGAAGAAGATCAATACCTTTATCAAATGCAACCCGACCCTTTTAGGCTATGAATTTGCCCGGGAAACCATGGATCAGATGGGATACGACTATGTGGCGTTCGGAAGGTTCCACTTTGACGACGACCTGCAGTACGCAGACGCGGTTCCGATGCTCCAGAGACTGATGAAGCTTTCCGGCGAGCAGAACCTGGAATTCGGCGTGAAGATCACCAACACCTTCCCGGTAGACGTGAAGGCAAATGAGCTGCCCAGCGAAGAGATGTATATGTCCGGAAAGTCCCTGTACCCGCTGTCCCTTTCCGTAGCGGCAAAGCTTTCCAGAGACTTTGACGGAAAGCTTCGGATCGCGTATTCCGGCGGTGCGGACGCATTTAACATCGAAAAGATCGTAGGAACCGGAATCTGGCCGGTGACGGTTGCGACCACGATCTTAAAGCCGGGCGGATACCAGAGACTGAAACAGATGGCAGAGGGACTGGATGCTATGGGCGTGAAGCCGTTCGAAGGCATTGACGTGAATGCGTTGAACCGGCTGGCGGAAGAGGCGATTCAGGATCCCCACCATGTAAAACCGGCGAAGCTTCCGGTGTCCAGAAAGTCCAAAGAGAGAGTACCGCTTCTGGACTGCTACACGGCTCCCTGCGAGGATGCATGTCCGATCCACCAGGAGATTACAACCTATGTACGGCTTGCGGGAGAAGGGAAATACGAAGAGGCATTGAAGGTGATCCTGAACAAGAACGCGCTGCCGTTCATCACAGGAACCATCTGTGCTCACGGCTGCCAGAGCCACTGCAACCGGAACTTCTATGAGACGCCGGTTCAGATCCGGGATACCAAGCTGGAATGTGCGCAGAAAGCATTTGACACCGTGATCGGAAGCGTAGCGCCGACAGGAAGCTGCGGCAAGAAGGCAGCGGTCGTAGGCGGCGGCCCCTCCGGTATGGCGGCGGCATACTACCTGGCAAGGGCAGGCGCGGACGTGACGATCTATGAGAAGCGCGACAAGCTGGGCGGTGTAGTCAGCGCCATCATCCCGGATTTCCGGATTGATGACAGCGTGATCGACAAGGACGTATCCCTGCTTCGGAAGCTGGGCGTGAAGATCCTGACCAATACGGAGGCTCCGGCGGTTGCGGAATTGAAGAAAGAATATGACGGGGTGGTTCTGGCAGTGGGCGCTTACAAGCGGGGCGAGCTGAAGCTGGAAGGCGGAGAGGCTGTGAACGCGCTGGCATTCCTGGAAGACTTCAACGCAAAGCAGGGCAAGGTAGACCTTGGAAAGAACGTAGTCGTGATCGGCGGCGGAAATACGGCGATGGATACCGCAAGGGCGGCGAAGCGCTGCGACGGCGTGGAGCATGTGTACCTGGTATACCGTAGGACCAAACGTTACATGCCTGCAGACGAGCATGAACTGCTGCTGGCCATCGACGACGGCGTAGAGTTCAAGGAGCTCCTGGCGCCGGTGAAGCTGGAGGGCGGCAGCCTGATCTGCAAGGTGACACGGCTTGGAGAGCGGGATGCTTCCGGACGTGCCGGAGTGGTGGAGACAGACGAGACCCTTTCCATCCCGGCAGATACCGTGATCGCGGCAGTAGGCGAAAAGGTGCCCACAGATTATTATGAGGCAAACGGACTGAACGTGGACGACCGAGGACGTGTGAAGGTGAGCAGTACTCTGGAAAGCAGCGTGGAAGGTGTCTATGTGGTCGGCGACGGCCTGTTCGGACCATCCCTGGTGGTGAAGGGAATGGGAGAAGCCATGACTGCTGCGGAAGCCATCGCAGGCGTTCCGGTGACCGGGGATCTGAGCACACCGGCGGACGCGGAGGCCATTTACCAGAAGAAGGGAATCCTGGCGGAGCCGGGATGCGGCAAAGAGGCAGACCGCTGCCTGGGCTGCTCTACAGTATGCGAAAACTGCGTGGATGTATGTCCGAACCGCGCCAATATCTCCGTCAAAGTACCGGGAATGGAAAAGGCGCAGGTGATCCATGTGGATTATATGTGCAACGAATGCGGCAACTGTAAGGTATTCTGCCCGTACGCAAGCGCGCCGTATCTTGACAAATTTACATTATTCGCAAATGAAAAGGACATGGCGGACAGCAAGAACGACGGTTTTGCCGTACTGAACCGGGAAGAACTGGAATGCAAGGTTCGGTTCCTGGGTACGGAGCATACCTGGAAGAAGGGACAGGAGACGAAGGTTCCGGAAGGACTGCAGAGGCTGATCGAAGCGGTATGCGCGGATTATAGTTATATGTTATAAGCATTTTGAATGGAAGGAGCCATGCACGGGGGCCTTAAAGGGGCTTTCCGGGTATGGCTGTCGGCAAATATGGTAAAAAAAGTCTGTTTACAGGCTTTGAAGGCAGCAGTATGATGGAACTCAGTACACAAAGAGAGGCGGGAACAAACATGAAGATTTTGATCAAGGGAGCCGGGGATTTGGCTACAGGGATCGCGTATGAATTTTGGCTTGCGGGCCATCAGGTTCTGATGACGGATATCGAAATCCCCCTGGCTGTGAGAAGGACGGTATCCTTCTCTCGTGCGGTGTATGAGGGCGAGGCACAGGTAGAACAGGCGAAAGGCGTTCTGGTACGGAATCTGGAAGAGGCGCTCCGGACGATGCAGGCGGGCGGCATCGCGGTGATCGTGGACGAACAGGCGAAGATCCGGGAGGAATACAGGCCGGACATCCTGATCGACAGTATCATGGCGAAAAGAAACCTGGGCACCCGCATCGGTGACGCGCCTGTGGTGATCGGCATCGGCCCCGGCTTTACGGCGGGGCTGGACTGCCATTACGTGATCGAGACCCAGCGGGGGCCGTCTCTCGGACAGGTGATCCGGGAGGGCAGCGCCATTCCCAATACAGGGATTCCGGGAGAGATCGCAGGCTACACTATCGAACGGTTGATCAGGGCATCGGCCTCCGGAGTCATAGAACCCCAGGTCCGGATCGGCGACCTGGTGAAAAAAGGGCAGCTGGTGGCCGTGACCGGCGGCGTTCCGGTCTACGCGCAGATGTCCGGCATTGTCCGGGGCATGCTCCAGGAAGGCGTGCAGGTGGAAAAAGGGCTCAAGATCGGGGATATCGACGCCCGGGAGAAGAAGGAATACTGCGTTACCATATCTGACAAGGCAAGAAAAATAGGGAGAGGCGCTATGGAGGCAGCCTTTGGGAAAGACTGAGATCCTGTATGAAAAAATTCCAACCGTACAGGTGGAAAACATTCAAAAAAAGAAGGTGAGATTTGAAAATGTATACATTTGTAGTAAATGGTAAAACGGTGAAAACGGATAAAAAGCAATCCCTGCTCCGATTCCTCCGGGATGAGCTGCATATGACCTCCGTTAAGGACGGCTGCAGCCAGGGGGCATGCGGCGCCTGTACCGTGATCATAGACGGCGTCACCTGTAAAGCCTGTGTTCCCACAACGGACCGGCTGGAGGGCAAACATGTCCTGACGGTAGAGGGCTTAAGCGAATGGGAGTCCCAGGTATTTACCTATGCATACGGGGAAGCGGGAGCGGTACAGTGCGGCTTCTGTATCCCGGGCATGGTGATGTGCACGAAGGCGCTGCTGGACGTGAATCCGGATCCCACCGAGGACGAGATCAAATACGCCCTGCGAAACAATTACTGCCGCTGTACCGGATATGTGAAGATCATCGCCGCAGTGAAGCTTTCCGCAAAGATCCTGCGGGAAGGACGGACTCCGGAAAAGAGCGCGGACGACTGGAAGGTGGGTTCCCGCGTACACCGCCTGGATGTGGAAGAAAAGGTGCTCGGCTACGGAAAGTACCCGGATGATTTTTATAAGGAAAATATGTGCTATGGCTCGGCGCTTCGGAGTAAATATCCAAGAGCCAGGGTGCTCTCCATCGACACCTCCAAAGCGAAAGCGCTGCCCGGTGTGGCAGCGGTTCTGACCGCAGAGGACATTCCGGGAGAGAACAAGATCGGCCATCTCAAGCATGACCAGTACACCCTGATCCCGGTGGGCGGACTGACCCATTACCTGGGAGACGCCGTGGCGCTGGTGGCCGCGGAGGACATGGAGACCGTGGAAAAGGCGAAAAAGCTGATCAAGGTGGAGTACGAGGTCCTTCCTATGGTACATAACATCAAGGAAGCAGCCGCTGCGGACGCTCCAAAGGTATTTGACGAGGAAGAGTCCAATGTCCAGGCCTACAAGCATGTGAGCCGGGGAAATGCGGCCGAAGCGATCCGGAACGCGAAGCATGTCATTACCCAGCATTTCGAGACGCCCTGGACGGAGCATGCGTTCCTGGAGCCGGAATGCGCGGTGGCTTATATCGACGAGGACGGCGACGTGATGGTCATTTCCACGGACCAGGATGCCTACTGTACTTACCGGGAATGCAGCCTGATGCTGGGAACCGATAAGGTCAAGGCGGAAAACGCGCTGGTAGGCGGCGGCTTTGGGGGGAAGGAGGACATGACGGTGCAGCATCACGCGGCGCTGCTCGCCCACCATACCAGACGGCCGGTGAAGGTTCGGCTGACCCGGGCAGAATCCCTGCTGATTCATCCGAAGCGGCATCATTTTGTCATGAACTTTACCATGGGCTGCGATGAGAACGGAAAGATCCTGGGTGTCAAGGCAAAGGTGGCATCGGACACGGGAGCCTTCGCTTCCCTCGGCGGTCCGGTGCTGGAGCGTGCCTGCACCCATGCGGCGGGACCTTATGCCTATGAGAACTTTGAGATCGAAGGGACCGCTTACTATACAAACAACCCGCCGGCAGGAGCCTTCCGTGGGTTCGGCGTGACCCAGACCTGTTTTGCCACGGAGACCCTGTTAAATATGATGGCGGACGAGATCGGGATCACTCCATGGGAGATCCGATACCGCAATGCCATCCGTCCGGGAGGCGTACTGCCCAACGGACAGATCGTGGACGAATCCACCGGACTGGTGGAGACGCTGGAAGCAGTGAAGGAGCAGTATGACAGCGCGAGAGCAGCCGGAAAGCCGATAGGTCTGGCCTGCGCCATGAAGAATGCCGGCGTCGGCGTCGGGATCCCGGATACGGGCCGTGTCAAGCTGATCATCGAGGAAGACCACAAGCTGCATATCTATGCGGGGGCGTCCTGTATCGGCCAGGGTCTGGGAACTGTGCTGGTGCAGATGGTAGTCAGCAGCACGGATCTGAAACGCGGGGACATTGTCTATGAGCGCAGCAACACCTGGATCGCACCGGATTCCGGAACCACTTCCGGCTCCAGACAGACGCTGATCACCGGCGAGGCATGTATGCGCGCCTGCAGAAAGCTCATGGAAGCAAAGACAGACGGGAAAACGCTGGCAGACCTGGAAGGGCAGGAGTTTTACGGGGAATATCTGGCCAAGACAGATCCCCTTGGAGCAGATGTGCCCAACCCGGTATCCCACGTGGCTTACGGATATGCGACCCAGATGTGTATCCTGGATGCCAAAACAGGGAAGATTGAAAAGATGGTAGCGGCCCACGATGTCGGAAAGGCCGTGAATCCGCTGTCCTGCGAAGGACAGATCGAGGGTGGAGTGGTCATGTCTATGGGATTCGCCCTGCGGGAAAAATATCCCATCGACGAGAACTGCAAGCCGATCGAGAAATTCGGCGCGCTGGGGCTGTTCCGGGCTCATGAGATCCCGGAGATTGAAGCGATCGTGATCGACAAGCCGGGACTGGATGTGGCCTATGGAGCCATCGGCATCGGAGAGATCACCAGCATTCCGACGGCGCCGGCGATCACGGACGCATACTATCGGCTGGACGGAGAGCGCAGATACAGCCTGCCTATCTCTGGTACGCCATATAACAAGGAGGGATGAGCATGGCAGTAAAAAAGAAATTCCCCTACCGCGCGGCAGTGGTGGCATGTAACGGAGTCTGCGCCGCAAGCGCCGTATCAAAATGCAGATATGGCTGCGTGGGCTGCGGAAACTGCGCGGCGGTCTGTAAGTTCGGCGCCATTACACTGAATGAAAACGGCGTGGCAGTGGTGGACGAGGAAAAATGTATTGCATGCGGCATGTGTGCGCGTGCCTGCCCGCAGGAGATCATCCATCTCCATGAATGCGCCAATTATATTGTAGTGAAATGTGTCAATGAAGACAAGGGAAAGGAAGCAAGAGAAGTCTGTCCCGTAAGCTGTATCGGCTGCGGGATCTGTGAAAAGACATGCACGGCGGAGGCCGTCCGGGTGGTTGACAACCATGCGGTGATCGACGAAACGCTGTGCCTGAGCTGCGGCATGTGCGCAGTGAAATGCCCGCGTCACGCGATTGCGGACCTGCGAGGCGTCCTGACAGAGGGATAAAAAGATCAAAAAGGCTTTCTGCTTACTCCTGAGATGAAACGAGAGCCCTGCCAAACCAGCAACGGTGTTTGGCGGGGCTCTTATCATGCGCTGATCTCACTGAGATACCGGTAGATCGTCGCGTTGGAGCAGGAAAACTTTCGGGCTACAAAGGAAACCGCTCCTTTGAGCTGAAACAGTCCCTGCTCATTGAGCTGCTCTACGATCTCTCTGCGCTCAAACTGGTTCAGCCGGTCCACCGGGGTTTCCAAGGAGGCCGTGGCATCGTCAAAGATCTTCTGCATCAGCGCGGGGATATCCATGGAGAAATTCTCCGTGATCGGCGCGGCAGTGTTTTCCTGCGGAGCAGACGTTTCTTCCGTCTTCTGCATCAGCGGCTGGGTGTACGCCGGATGCTGATCCAGATAGGATTCCGGATGTATGATGGAAAGCAGCTTTTCGGTCAGCTCCTTGTAACGCCAGTCATCGAAATTGATACACAAAAGCCCCATGGGGCGGCCCTCCTCATCACGGATGAACATGGTGGAGGAGCGAAGGACATGCCCGTTGGGGGCAATACCCCTGTAGTTGCTCAAAAAATCATCGGTCTCGTATGCCCTGGAGGATAGCATGCGGAGCGCGGCATCAGTCAGGGGCCCTCCGACTTTCCGGCCGCTGATATGCCCGTTTGCGATCGCGGCGATCGCAAAATCTTTGGAACTCAGGTCATGCAGGACCACTTCATAATCCGGGCCAAGCGCTTTCCCAAGAAATTCAACCAGTACGGTATAATGCTGAAGGATGTCAGAATTCATAAGCGTTCCCCATTTCTATACAGATTTCTATTGGAATTACTTCTACTATTATGAGTTACTTCTATTATTACATGTTATCTTTCTAAATTCAATAAAAAAGTCAACGTACAAAAAAATTTTTGTTAGGTGAGCGGGATATAACTTGACATACGGCGGAAGGAATGATAAAATATTTTTATTGCGAGAAAAGAAATTTGTAAAAGGAGATATGACCATGAAGACCATTTTGAACACAGACAATGCACCAAAAGCAATCGGACCGTATTCTCAGGGAATCAACACAGGGAATCTGATGTTCCTTTCCGGGCAGCTTCCGATCGTTCCGTCCGAGGGCAAGATCGTAGCGCAGGATATTGAAGGACAGACCAGGCAGTCTCTGGAGAACGTGAAGTCCATTCTGGAATCCGCAGGCTGCACTATGGACAATGTGGTAAAGACCACCGTATTTTTGAAAAACATCGCAGACTTCGGAAAGATGAACGAAGTATACAAAGGATTTTTCAGTGAGGGCAATTATCCGGCAAGATCCGCGTTCCAGGTAGCCGCGCTTCCCCAGGACGCACTGGTAGAGATCGAAGTCGTTGCGTTAAAAGACTGACCATGAATGTCGGCGCAGTGATTGATGCTGCCGGCAGCTCCGCCGGGATGGAGGATTTTGTCCGGCTTCCGGAGATGGACAGCCTGACGGCGGCAGAACGGGTGACCGTGAACTTTCAGCGGGTGGGGATCAAGGACATCGTGATGATTACCGGATACCGGGCAGAACAGGTGGAAAAGGCGCTCCGTCGTTTTGGCATCACGTTCCTTCGAAATGAAGGCTATGAATCCGCGCGGACACTGGATTCCGTGAAGCTGGGGTTGGACTATCTGCGGGAGAGGTGCGGCAAGGTGCTGTTCTGCCCGGCGGAGTTTCCCTTTTTTATGGAAGAAACGGTGAAGCTGCTTCTGGAAGCACAGGAGGGCTCAGTCCTTCCCGTCTGTCAGGGGCAGCCAGGGTATCCGGTCTGTGTGGACGGTTCCGGGATCTCGGCCCTGCTAGAGTATCAGGGGGACAAGGGAATCCTGGATGCTCTGGAAGCCGGGGGAAGGAAAATGGTCCGTCTGGAGGTCCCGGATCAAGGCATACTGACAGGAATTTCTGCCGGAGAGGACTGCGCCCGGATTGCCAGGATCCATGAGGAAAGCCTGATGCGCCCTCAGGTGAAGGTCAGGTTGGTTAACCGGAAGCCCTTTTTCGGACCGGGGACCGTCACATTGCTCAAACAGATCGACAGGCTGGGTTCTGTGAAGGAAGCCTGCGGAAAGACCGGCATGTCCTACAGCAAGGGATGGAAGATCATCCATGCGGCGGAGGAAGAGCTGGGCTACCAGATCGTAGGGCGGCAGCCGGGCGGAAAAAACGGCGGCGGGGCTTATCTGACAGAGAAGGGAAGCAGGCTGCTCCGGTTGTTTGAGACGTATGAACAGCAGGTGGAAGAAGCAGCATATCAGATCTACAATCATATTTTTTTGAAAACCGAATTGTTTTGAAAAAATAATCGGAAGGGCGGGCGGAATTTTAATGAAGCTGATGAAGACAGAAGAGGCGGTGGGACAGATCCTCTGCCACGACATTACCCAGATCATCCGGGGGGTGACGAAGGACGCGGTGTTCCGCAAGGGGCATGTCATCCGGGAGGAGGACATTCCGGTGCTTCTGAGTGTGGGAAAGGACCACATTTATATCTGGGAAAATAACGAGAATATGCTCCACGAGAATGACGCGGCGCAGATCCTCTATGACATTTGTAAAAATGACCACATGCGTCCGTCGGAGGTGAAGGAAGGCAAGATCGAACTGATCGCCGAGTGCGACGGGCTGTTCCAGGTAGATTCCGAAAAGCTGAACGCAGTCAACTCCCTGGGAGAGATGATGATCGCGGCGCGGCACGGGAATTTTCCGGTAAAGGCAGGGGACAAGCTGGCAGGGACCAGGATCATTCCTCTGGTGATCGAAAAGGAGAAGATGGAGCGTGCGAAGAAAGCGGCAGGAAACGGGCCGATCTTTGAGATCCGGCCTTATCTGAAGAAAAAGGCCGGGATCGTGACCACCGGAAATGAGGTCTTTTACGGGCGGATCCAGGATACCTTTACTCCGGTCATCAAGGAAAAGCTGTCGGAATATGATGCGGAGATCATCGGCCATGAGATCTGCGATGACAACCACGAGCGCATTACAGCGGCGATCCAAAAGCTCCTGGAGGCAGGGGCGGACCTGATCCTCTGCACAGGCGGGATGAGTGTGGATCCGGACGACCGGACCCCGCTCGCGATACGCAATTCCGAGGCAAAGATCGTCACATACGGCGCTCCGGTGCTGCCCGGCGCAATGTTCCTTCTGGCCTATTACGGGGAACAGAAAATCCCGGTCATGGGACTTCCGGGCTGCGTCATGTACGCAAAACGGACCGTATTTGACCTGGTGCTCCCCAGGATCATGACAGGAGAAGTGCTGGAGAAGGCGGATCTGGACCGGCTGGGGGAGGGCGGATTGTGCCTGTCCTGCCCGGTATGTACCTTCCCCAATTGCGGCTTTGGAAAATAGAACCTGCCGCAGGCGGGCGGATCAGACAGTATCCGTGCGGCATTGCGCAAAAAAACAAAAAGGATAAGAGGCGTGGAATGAAAGACCAATATCAAAGAGTTGTTGATTATATCAGAATATCCGTGACGGACCGGTGCAATTACCGGTGTCAGTACTGCATGCCCCGGGAGGGCGTGGAGCCGATGCCCCACAGCGAGGTCATGACCTACGACGAGATCCTCCGTGTCGCGAAGGCGGCGGCCGGAGCGGGGATTACTAAGGTCAAGATCACCGGAGGGGAGCCTCTGGTGCGGAAAGGGGTCTGCGGGTTGATCCAGAATATCCGGAGGGTTCCCGGAATCGAGTCCGTTACGATTACCACCAACGGGGCACTCTTGTGCAGGTTTCTGCCGGAGCTGGCAGCGGCCGGAGTCTCCGGGATCAATGTCAGCCTGGATACCCTGGACAAGGACAAATTCCACCGGCTGACCCGGCGGGGAGAATTTTCCGAGGTCTGGGAGGGCATCCGGCAGACGATCCTGGCAGGGATCCCGGTGAAGGTGAACTGCGTTCCCATGGTGGGGATCAACGAGGATGAGCTTGTAGATATGGCGTCGCTGGCGTGGAAATACCCGATCACAGTCCGTTTTATTGAAATGATGCCCATCGGCCTGGGGACAGGCTATACAGCGGTGACTCAGGATGAGATCAAAAAATTGCTGGAAGCGCAGTTCGGTTATATGGAGTTGGTGAAGGAATCCGTGGGAAACGGACCGGCAGTCTATTATCAGCTTCCCGAATTCCGCGGGAGGATCGGGTTTATCAGCGCGCTGAGCCGGAAGTTCTGCCGTTCCTGCAACCGGATCCGGGTAAAGGCGGACGGAACCCTGAAGCTGTGCCTGAACTATGAAGGGCATATCAACCTCAAGCAGGAGATGAGAAACGGGATTGACGACAATGAGCTGCAGCAGCTTCTGCAGGACTGTATTTATATGAAGCCCAAGTGCCACGATTTTCCGAGCAGGGCCTGGCCCACTGCAGAAAACGGCGTACCAGGGATATTCGGGAAAGGGGATTCGCCCGAGGCGCGGGTGAAGGGCATCCTGCAGGAAACACACAACATGGCGCAGATCGGCGGCTGACTAAAAAATGGAGGTTCAGTATGGGAATTGTAAAGGCGGTCTGCATCAGTGAGAAACGCGGAACCGAAAAGAAAAATGTAGGTTCCGCGGAATTTGTGGAGGGCTTCGGAATCCGCGGAGACGCCCACGGCGGGAACTGGCACAGACAGGTCAGTCTCCTGTCTGCGGAACGGATCGAAGCCTTTAACCAAAAGGGCGCTGATGTGGGGCCGGGAGCCTTTGGCGAAAACCTGGTGGTGGAAGGATTTGATTTCAGAGATCTTCCGGCCGGGACGACATTTCAGTGCAACGACGTTGTTCTGGAGATGACGCAGATCGGAAAGGAGTGCCACACACACTGCCGGATCTATCAGAGGATGGGAGAATGCATCATGCCCACCCAGGGCGTATTTGCCCAGGTGATCCGCGGCGGGACCATTTCCGTGGGAGATGAGATGCGAATCATCGAGAAGGCGGATACCCGCTATACCGCGGCGGTGGTGACCCTGAGCGACAAAGGCGCAAAGGGGGAGCGGGAGGATACCAGCGGCCCCTGTATCTGCAGTATGCTGCGGGAGGCCGGATACCGTGTGGTGGAGCGGCTCATCCTGCCGGACGAGCAGAAGCGGATCGAGCAGGAGCTGACCCGCCTTTCAGACAGTAGGCAGGTGCAGCTGATCCTGACCACAGGCGGGACCGGTTTTTCAGAGCGGGACCGGACACCGGAAGCGACTATGGCGGTAGCGACAAGAAACGCGCCGGGAATTGCGGAGGCCATCCGGGTCCACTCCCTGTCCATCACCGGAAGGGCCATGCTGGGAAGAGGCGCTTCGGTGATCCGGAACGGGACGCTGATCGTCAACCTGCCGGGGAGCAAAAAGGCGGTGAAGGAAAGCCTGGAATATATCCTGCCCCATCTGGAACACGGGATCCAGATCCTGACCGGAGACGCGGCGGAGTGCGGCGGGAAGGGATGACGCAGGGGCGCGGTGCCTGCCGTTTTCTTTTGATCAGGAAGAGACAGGAAAAGCGGCCGGAAGAATGAAGAAGGAAACCCTGCGGAAAGAATGGAGAATAAAACTATGCGGAAAAGAACAGTAAAAGGTCTGCTCGCAGCCATGCTGGCGGGAAGCCTGCTTATGGGATGCGGCGGAGGCCAGGCAGGAGAAGCCGGAGAGGATGCCGGATCGGCAGGAAGCAGGCAAGAGGCAGACACGGAGCAGACAGGCGCAGAGAATACCGGCTCCGGGGAAAGCGGCGCAAAGCAGGAAAAGGCCATGAAAACCGAGATCCAGGTATTTATTGCGGCCAGCCTGAATACGGTGATGACAGAGCTTGCGAAAGAGTATAGCGAGATCCATCCGGAGGTAAAGATCACTTACAATGCGGACAGCTCCGGCACTCTGCTGACCCAGATCGAGGAAGGGTACGAGTGTGACCTGTTCTTTTCCGCGGCGCAGAAGCAGATGGACCAGCTGGAGTCGGACGGCCTGGTCATGGAAGGAACCCGGGCAAATGTTGTCAATAACCAGGTCGTGGTGGTCACCCGGAAGGACAGCGGCACGGAGGTGACAGGGCTTGAAAGTCTGGGCAATGCCGAGAGCATTGCGCTGGCAGGCGGGAGCGTTCCTGCGGGAAGATATACACGGCAGGCGCTGGTGAGTCTGGGAATGCTGGAAGAGACGGAGGACGCGGCCGGGATCTCTACGGAGGAGGTTTCCCGCGCGCTGGGCGGCGCGGAGATCAGCGAGCAGGACAATGTGAGCAAGGTGCTGGCAGCGGTGATTGAGGGCTCCTGCGAGGTGGGGACCACGTATTATTCGGATACTTACGGATATGAGGACGACCTGGAGATTCTGGAAACTGTCAGCTATGACCTGACAGGAAATGTGATCTATCCCATCGCCCAGGTGGTAAACGAAGAGGCGGATGATGCCCAGAGGGCTGCCGCCGCGGAATTTCTGGAATATATTTTGTCGGACGAGGCCAGGGCCGTGTTTGCTTCTTACTATTTTGACACGGATGTTTGATTTACAGGAGACAGGAGGGGCAGAATGGAAACGTGGACGGAGATATTTGCGGATCTGGATTGGAGCCCTTTGCTGATCTCGCTGAAGACCGGGGCTGTGGCGACAGTGATCTCCTTCTTCCTGGGGATTTTTGCGGCAAGGAAGGCAGTCAAGGCTTCGTCCGGAAAAAAGGCCGTTCTGGACGGAATCCTCACGCTGCCCATGGTGCTGCCTCCCACGGTCGCAGGCTTTTTCCTGCTTCTGCTGTTCAGCAGGCGGCGTCCTCTGGGAAGCTTCCTGTATGAGACATTTGACTTCAAGGTGGTGCAGACCTGGCTTGGGTGTGTGATCGCGGCGACGGTCATCGCATTTCCATTGATGTACCGGAACGCCCGGGCGGCCTTTGAGCAGATCGATGTCAATCTGGTCTATGCGGGCCGGACTCTGGGAATGTCGGAAACACAGATCTTCTGGAAGGTGGTGATCCCCTCTGCGGGGCCGGGGATCGCGTCCGGCACGGTGCTGACCTTCGCCAGGGCATTGGGGGAATACGGAGCCACGTCCATGCTTGCGGGAAATATCCCGGGCAAGACGGGAACCATTTCCCAGAAGATCGCCATGGTGATCCAGGACGGGGACTATCTGACGGCGGGAATCTGGGTCGCGGTGGTGATCGTGATCGCCCTGGCAATTATCATTTTGATGAATCTTATCGCCGGAAAGCGGATGAAGACGGTGAAGAGGTGGTAAGGAACTGTATGGAAAGGAGCCGGCAAGATGAGCCTTACGGTCAATGTGAAAAAAAGGTTTCCGGCATTTCAGCTGGATGTCCGGTTCAAGAGCAGCGCATCCAGGATCGGGATCCTGGGGGCGTCGGGCTGCGGAAAAAGCATGACGCTGAAATGCATTGCTGGCATCGAAATTCCGGATGAAGGGGAGATCGTGCTCAATGAAAGGGTGATGTATCGTTCCGGAGAAAAAATCTGTGTAAAGCCGCAGAAGCGGGGCATCGGCTACCTTTTTCAGAATTATGCGCTGTTTCCGGCCATGACGGTCGCTGAAAACATCGGCGCGGGTCTGAAAGGCTCCAGGCAGCAGAACCGGGAACGGATCCGGGATATGCTGCATACCTTCCGGCTGGAAGGGCTGGAGGAGCGTCTTCCCGGAGAACTGTCCGGAGGGCAGCAGCAGAGGGTCGCGCTTGCCCGGATTATGGCATATGAACCGGATGTTATTTTACTGGACGAGCCCTTTTCCGCCCTGGACCAGTTCCTGAAGGACCGGCTGCAGCAGGAATTGTATGATATGCTGAGGGCATACACAGGAACCGTGATCCTGGTGTCCCATGACCGGGATGAGATCTACCGGTTCAGCGAGGAGCTGCTGGTCATGGACCAGGGAAAAGCCGTCACCTGCGGCAGGACCAGGGAGGTATTTGCCGATCCCGGATGTCTGGAAGCGGCCCGGCTGACCGGCTGCAAGAATATTTCCAGGGTGAAAAGGACGGGAACGCGCCAGATGGATGCCCTGGACTGGGGAATCCGTCTGCGCTGCCGAAGGGAGATCCCAAAGGAGATCGCCTATGTAGGCTTCCGGGCGCATGAATTTGTCCCGGTGTGGGGAGAAAAGAAGGAGAACTGCATCCGAGCGCGGCTGGCGGGCAGCGCGGAGCTGCCTTTTGAGAAAAATTTTTATATCCTGCCGGAGAATGAGCAGAACCAGGAGAAGCTCTGCTGGTTTCTGCAGAAGGACAAATGGGAGTTGCTGCGGGAAAGGGGAATGCCGGATTATCTGCAGTTTGCGGAGGAGCAGCTTTTGTTTTTATACTGAATATTGCCCGAATGAAGCAGGCTGGAATGAAGCAGGGAACGGTCTGCAATGTGAAGCGGAGAAAGGAATAAAAAGAAATGAGTGATCAGATCGTATTTTGTAAAGGGGGCGGATGTACGGCGAAGCTGGGAGCCGGGGTGCTTGGCCGTGTACTGGAACGTCTCCCGAAGGGCCCGAAGGATGAAAACCTGCTGATCGGATATGACAGCAGGGACGACGCGGCGGTTTACCGGATCTCGGAGGACACGGCCATCGTGCAGACACTGGATTTTTTTCCGCCTATGGTGGAGGATCCTTATCTGTTCGGCAAGATCGCGGCCACCAATGCGCTCAGCGATGTGTACGCCATGGGCGGAGACGTCCGGACAGCGCTGAACATCGTCTGCTTTCCGGAGGATATGGACCTGAATATCCTGGGGGAGATCATGCGGGGCGGTTCCGAGAAGGTGCTGGAGGCAGGCGGGATTCTGGCAGGCGGACATTCCATTGCGGATGACAGCGTGAAATACGGCTTATCCGTGACCGGTGTGGTTCATCCGCAGAAGATGTATCCCAACAACCAGGGGAGGCCCGGTGATGTCCTGATCCTGACGAAAAAGCTGGGGGTAGGGATCATCTGTACGGCCAATCGGATCCAGGAAGCGTCCCAGACAGCCATGAATGAGGCAGTCGCTTCCATGACCACGCTGAACAGGCGCGCGTCCGAGATCTGCAGGAAATACGAGATCCATGCCTGTACGGATGTGACCGGCTTCGGATTTCTCGGACATCTGCACGAAATGATGGACGGCAGGCATTCCTGCCGGATCTATGCCGAACAGGTGCCGGTGATGGCGGAGGCCCCCCGCTATGCGGAGGAATTTTACCTGACTGCGGCGGCTCAGAAAAACAGGAACCACCTGGCGGAGCATGTCCGTTTTGAACACATTTCCTTTGCCATGGAGGAGGTACTCTTTGATCCCCAGACCTCCGGTGGCCTCTTGATCGCGGCGCGCCCGGACCAGGCGGAGGAGCTGTTGGCGGAGCTTCGGGAGGAAGGGCTTCCGGCAGGGATCACAGGAGAGATCATAGAAAAAAGAGAGACTGAGATTTATGTGATATGAAACTAAAACAACTTGAAGTATTTGTAGCGGTGGCGGATCATAAGAGCTTTTCCAGGGCGGCGGAGGCGCTGTATCTGACACAGCCCACGGTCAGCGTATATATTTCCGGGCTGGAAAAGGAACTGAACGCGAAGCTGTTTGTCAGGAATACAAAGGAGATCTGCATGACGGAGCAGGGCACGCAGCTGTACCAGTATGCCCGGGAAATCTTGATCCTGCAGGATCAGATCATGGAATTATTTGCAGCCGATTCCCGGAAGGCAAAGCCCCGTCTGGTGGTCGCGGCGTCTACGGTCCCGTCCCGGTATCTGCTGCCGGATATCCTGGCCAGATACAAGGAAAAGTACCCTTACGGCCAGCTGGAGCTTCGGGAGTCGGACAGCGCCAGGGTGATCGCGGATGTAGCCAGCCATGTGGTGGATGTGGGCTTTACGGGGACGGTCATAGAAAATAAATCCTGCAGGTATCTTCCCTTTTACGAGGATGAGCTGGTGGTGATCATGCCCAATACGGAGCGGTACCGCGCCATCCTGGAGCAGGAGCGGGATCTGGACTGGATCCGTCAGGAACCGCTGCTGATGCGGGAGGAAGGCTCCGGCACCAGAAAAGAGGCGGAGAAGCAGCTCAGACTCTCCGGCCTTGACGTGGCGAAGCTCCATGTGGTCGCCAGCGTGGAGAGCACGGAAACGATCAAACGGTCCGTGAAAAACGGGATCGGCATCACGATCATTTCCAGTCTGGCGGTGCGGGAGGAGATCGCGGCGGGAACGGTCCTGGCATTTCCGGCGGGAAAAAACAGGAGTACGAGAAAATTGTACCTGGTGTACAATAACAGCTACGCTCTGTCCCGGCAGGCGGAAAAGCTGGTGAAGGTGGTGCAGGAACTGTACCCGGAATGCGGGGAATCTGATACAGCCTGGAAACCGGGTTAAGTATCAGAGGGAAGCAGCCGATATATGTTTATAACCGTGTGTTATACGATCATGAGAGAACTCCCGGAGGGGCCTCACAGGGATGTGGACGGCGGAATTTCCGGGAGGGCTTGATAAGAGAGGAGAGGTGCCCTATGGATATTCCTGCATTGTCAACGATGATGTCGATGGAAAGGCTGAGTACCAATATCAGCTTTGCCATGATGTCCAAGGTTCTTGATACGGCGGAGGCCACAAGCGAAGCCATGATGCAGATGATGGATGCTGCCGCGGTTACGCCGGGACTTGGAGACAATATTGATATTATGGTGTAGGGAAGAACAGCTGTGAGATGATCTCATGGCTGTTTTTGCTCGATAGGAAACTTTTTGAAGAATAAGAAAGAACGAGGAAGAGAAGAATGGCAAAAGGAAAGAAAACCGTATATTTCTGCCAGAACTGCGGGCATGAGGAGACGAAGTGGCTGGGGCAGTGCCCGGCCTGTAAGGAGTGGAATACATTTGCTGAGGAAATGATCACCACGGCAAAGACCACTGCCGTAAAGACCCGGAAAGAGGTACAGGTCCTCGCCCTGTCGGAGGTCCGGACGGACGACCAGGCCAGGCTTGAGACCGGACTGGATGAGCTGGACCGGGTGCTGGGCGGGGGGATCGTGCCCGGCTCCCTGGTCCTGGTGGGGGGCGATCCGGGAATCGGAAAATCCACGCTCCTTCTGCAGGTGTGCCAGCGGCTTTCGGCCGAGAAGCAGGTGCTGTATGTATCCGGGGAGGAATCCCTGGCCCAGATCAAGCTGCGGGCAAACCGCATGGGGACGTTCAGCGATCACTTGAAGCTCTTGTGCGAGACCAACCTGGACACCATCCGGAGCATCATCGAGAGCCGCCGTCCGGACCTGGTCATCATCGACTCCATCCAGACCATGTACAACGAAGAGGTGTCCTCCGCTCCCGGCAGCGTGTCCCAGGTCCGGGAGTCTACCAACGTGCTCATGCAGCTGGCGAAAGGGCTGGGAGTCACTATTTTTATCGTAGGCCATGTGACCAAGGAAGGCACGGTAGCAGGCCCCCGGGTTCTGGAGCATATGGTAGACACGGTGCTTTATTTTGAGGGGGACCGCCACGCCTCCTACCGGATCCTGCGGGGGGTGAAGAATCGCTTCGGCTCCACCAATGAGATCGGGGTATTCGAGATGCGCCAGAACGGACTTGTAGAAGTGGAAAATCCGTCGGAATACATGCTCAGCGGCCGTCCCGAGAACGCCTCCGGCTCCGTGGTGGCCTGCTCCATGGAGGGAACCCGACCGCTCCTGATCGAGATCCAGGCGCTGGTCTGCCAGACCAATTTCGGAATGCCCAGAAGGACCGCCACCGGAACCGACTACAACCGGGTCAACCTGCTCATGGCAGTCCTGGAAAAACGGATCGGCCTGCATATGTCCAACTGCGACGCCTATGTCAATATCGCCGGCGGGATCCGCATGAACGAGCCGGCCATCGACCTGGGGATCGTGATGGCCCTCGTTTCCAGCTATAAGAACCGGCCCATTGATGAAAAGCTGCTGGTGTTCGGGGAGGTGGGCTTAAGCGGCGAGGTCCGCGCCGTGAACATGCCGGAACAGCGCGTGGCGGAAGCAAGGAAGCTGGGCTTTGAGACCTGCATCATTCCGGAGGTGTCCATGCATATGGTGAAGGATATCAAAGGGATTAAAGTGATCGGGGTGAAAAATGTGAGCGACGCGATGAATCTGATCTGAGCCATTTTGTATGAATTGAAGTTTACACATTGTGTAGTTATCTCCCATATGCTATAATCATTACACAATGTGTAATGATTGAGGTGGTAGAATGAATCACAGTAAAAAGATAAAGGAATTAAGAGAAAGTACAGGAATGAACAGAAGAGAATTCTGTGATTATTTCCAGATTCCATATCGTACAGTTACGGAGTGGGAAAGAGACAATAGGCATGCGCCGGAATATGTTTTGAGACTATTGGAATACTATATCCGAACTGAGAAACTGGTGAATGAGAAAGCGGGAGATAATACGGATGAGTGATAGGAATATAAAAGCTGTAGCGGGAGAAGGAGAAAACAGCAAGCAGGAAATTATTCTGATAAATGAGAAGGCGATTCAAAACAGAATATATCTGATTCGTGGACAGAAGGTTATGCTGGATTTTGAACTGGCGGAAATATATGGTTACACAACAACGAAATTTAATCAACAGGTAAAAAACAATATTGAAAAATTTGATGAGGATTTCATGTTTCAGCTTACAAAAGAGGAGTTTGAAATCTTGATATCAAAAAAATTGACATCAAGTTGGGGCGGCCGTAGGAAGCTTCCCAAAGTTTTTACGGAGCAGGGAATTTATATGCTTATGACGGTGCTTAGAGGAGACCTCGCAACAAAGCAGAGCAAGGCTCTGATTCGAACATTTAAGCAAATGAAAGACTATATCGTTGAAAATCAAGATTTAATTGGGGAGCGGGAATACTTACAGCTGTCCATGCAGATATCTGAAAATATCCAGACTACCATGAAATTGCGTTCTGACCTGAAGAAGGTAGAGGATCAGATGGCCGACGCTATGGACCGGTTAAGCAATGTAGTGACACGTTCAGAACTCTCGGAGGTTATGAATGAATTTGGGGAACCTCATATAAAAAGAGGATATCTGGTACTGAACGGGAATCCTTTCAGAGCAGATGTGGTGTATGATGAAATATACAGGCAAGCGAAAGAATCTATTTATATAGTAGATAATTATATTGGATTAAAAACACTGGAAAAGTTGATCAATACACAGGAAGGAGTGAATATTTTAATTTTTAGTGATAATCTTGCAAAAGGTCTCAGAAAGAATACATATCTGGATTTCCAAGAAGAATTTCCCTGCCTAAAGATAAATCTGTTTCACTCGGGCGGCATTTTCCATGACAGATACATTATATTGGATTATGGAACAGAGGGGGAGAAGATATTTTTGTGCGGCTCATCTTCGAAGGATGCTGGGAGACGAGTAACATCTGTTTTAGAGGACCCGGACAGAGAAAAATATGCTCTTATGATAAAGAATTTGCTGGAAAATCCAAGGTTAGAGTTGAAATAAAAAATTGCATGGTTGGTAGACCATTGCGAATAGAGGAGTATGCTTATGAAAAAGACGATACATAGGATCCGGATTTTCAATAACGTGATTTCCTTTGCATGCATCATTCTTATCCTATTATTTGGGATTTATAACAATGTGTACCAAGTCGTTGTATGGAGTTATGGCATCCTTATTTTAGTAAATATTGCGAATATTCTGGTCTTGATGATCGCGAAAAAAAGGAAATTGGTGACTGGAAAAAACGGTGAGATCATAGGACTTGTGATCATAGAAGTCATATTTTTATTCGGGCTGTTGAGATATCTTGTGTTAAATGGGGGTGCTTCCTAAAATGAGTGCACAAATATTAACCGGAACTTTAAAACTTTCATCTGCCGAAGAATTTGAAGCCTCATTAGATGAAGCTCAAAAGTGGGTACTGTCTGTTGAATATACTGAAAATGATGTTGATGATATTGTCAAATCAGTTAGAAAGAAAAAACGAGTATGCGAATTGTGACTGCAAAAGAATTTTTTTGCAAATTACGGACAAAAGTCGGCAAGTCGCGGACAATCCCCCATTTCTATTCTGAAATATGCTATCCTGTATGCAGTGTACAGGCAGACCCCCTTATATCCCCTTCCCTCATGCCGGTACACTGCATGCAGCCTGCGGGAAAGACAGAATAGAAAAGAGGTTATGAATGGACAAAGAAAAAATAATCCTGGAAAGTATTAAGCTTGCGGTGGCGAACCTGCAGCTGAACGGAGTTTCTCCAAAGGAGGTGATCATACACAGTATCCGGTATCTGATGGAGCTTTATCAGCCGGAGCAGGGAGAGGCACCACAGGATCAGGAAGGAGGGAGGCAGAGACAGGCCATACTCGCAAAGGCCATTCTTTTAACAGAAGCGTATATTGAATTGGGATTTCCCTATGAGAGCAACCGGGCGCTTTTTGAGCAGATCTTCCATACGGCGGGACTGACGGAGGACGAGATCCGCTCCTTTCAGCGGCGCTGCGCCGAGAAGCTGAGACTGAACAAATCAAAGATCGGCTCCGTACTTGGACGATGGAATCCAAGAGACCATTCCGACACAAAGAAAAATGTCATTGAAGATATTATGGAAAAAATCAAGAACCACGAGCAGGGAGAATATTTTTACTATTCCCGGTGGAAATATCCCCGGCAAGAGGACATCTACCAGCTGGTAGTAGAACCGGAGGGCAATTATCTTTGCCATGTGAACCGGCAGAAATATTATGAGTTTGAAGATATGGGGTGATGAGAGTGCAGAAATATAAAGCGGCAATTGTAGATGACAGCCAGGAATACAGGGCGACCGTGCAGGAGGCTTTGCAGTCCGTTGCCGGAAAGGCCGGAAAAGAAATCGAGTGTACGCAGTTTTCTCGAGCAGAGACACTGATTTATGAGCTGGACGACGGGGACGCGTATTTTGACATCTATGTTCTGGATATCCAGATGCCCGGGATCAACGGGATGGAGCTGGGGCGGGGAATCCGGGAAAGATTTCCGGACGTATGCATTATCTTCGTAACCTCCTATTCCAGATTCGCCCTGGAAAGCTATGAGATCGACGCCTACCAGTATATCCTGAAAGAGAAAATCGCGGAGCGCCTGCCCCGGGCGCTGGAGAAGTTCTTCCGCAGGACGGCAGAGGAAACAGAGGCGGATTACTACACGATCACCACAGTCAATAAGATGGAAAAATTCCGGTTTAAGGATATCATCCGGATCAGTAAAAACGGGAAATATGCGGAATTTGTGACGAAGGATAGGACATATAAGCAGAGGCTGTCCCTCAATGATGTCTACAAAATGCTGCCGGAGGGAGATTTCGTTTTTATAGAACGGGGGATCATTGTGAACATTTTCCATATCAGCGGGATGGATGTAAGAGAGATTACCCTTTCCAATCAGGAAGTCGTAACTGCGAGCAGGGCTTATCTGAAAAATGTGAAGGAGGAGGTCACGAGATACTGGAGCAGGCAGATCGGATAAGGAGTCCGTGAGGGGGATGAGAGAGCAGTGGAGGATCTCGTGAAGGGGGACTATGGTTAAAATCATATTATTGACTGGAATTGAAGCGTTAAATTTATATCTTTGTATATATCTGGCTTATAATTTGATAACGGAGAGAGCGGACAGCCATACAATAAAACAGAAAGTTTTGCTTGTATTGATATGCGGAATAATATCTTTCTTTAATGCTGTAAATCTTCAGACCCTTTATTATAATAATGGTGTATGGATTACTACAGACCTCTTTTTGCTGCTGCTGTTTAAATGCAGGAAAGAAAGACATAATTTAATGCGGGGCTGTATTGCTATATTGACAAAGCATTTGATTATATACATAGATTATGCGATGGGTTTTCTTCTCATGAATAATGATAAAGTGAATTATTCTATGAGGACAGTACTTTATAGCAAAAACTTAAAGATATCGGGAATTTTTCTTATAGTAAGAATTATATTGTTCATTGCGGTAATCATTTTAACGTCACAAATTAAGAGAAGATTTTCCGATATACATCAAACCAGAAGAGTGCTGGTCATTGTTGATATTATCAGTTATCTTGGAGTGCTTCTATTCCAACAGCTGTTTTTGGAGGAAATAAATCAGATATACATAAATAGTTTTTATGTAACAGTAGCACTTGGGATTATTCTTTGTATAGTTTTTTACGTTTATGATTCATCAGCCAGCCGAAGAGAGAGGGAACAGCTGATTAATACAACAAATAAATTGATGGAACAAAATTATCAGAAATTATATAATGAACAGAAGAAGTTGGAGTACGTTACGCATGATTTCAAAAATCATATTAATCTTTTGATAAAATACCTAAAAGAAGAAAAGTATGATGAGGCAATCGAGTATGGAAGCAAGTTATCCAGCCCGTTGGAAGTAATCAGCCAGAGAAGTTGGTCAGGGAATAAAACTGTAGATACAATTTTGAATACCAAGCTTTTGGAGGCTGAACAGAAAAGTATAGAAGTACATATGGAAGTAGATCATATGGTGAACTTTCCATTAGCAGATTATGATTTATGTGTAGTATTATCCAATCTTTTTGACAATGCAATCGAGGCCTGTGAGTATACGAAAAAAGAAAAAAAGGAAATAAAGATTACAATAAAATCAACAGGAACATTATGTATAATAAAATTTGTGAATAGTATGGAAAGGAAGCCTATCAAGAAAAAACAAAAATATCAAACTATTAAAAAAGATAAAGAGGTTCATGGGATTGGCCTTGAAAGTGTTAAATCTTCGCTGGAAAAATATCAAGGAACATTGTTATTGGATGACACGGAAAATCAGTTTACGGCAGTAGCTTCTGTCATTGAACAAAGCAGTTTTAAAATACAGGAGAAAGAAGCGTCAGAAGAAATAGAAGACAAAAAAATGAAGTGGAGAAAGAGAGGAAAAAAACATGCAGAAAATGAAAGAATACGTTGGAGATTTGAAAATAGAATTTCAGGAGATTGATAAACTATATGAGAACGAAAAGGCAGTAGCTGAAATACAGTCAATAACAGGAGACTGTATTCAGTTATGCACAATCATCTGTTGCTGAGATTTGCATCAAATGTATTGCAAATAATTAGAATAAAAATACCATCAACAGAACTTTCCAATACGCTAAGTTGTGTTTAAAGGAGTTTCTGATTTGATGGTATTTTTTAAAATATAATAATCGGTTTCAAGCACTATGAGGCGTAAAAAATAGAAAAAAGGATTATACGAATGGTAAATTTAAAAGCTTCCTACCTAAGGGAGAGAAACTACCCTGCAGAAAGTTTGGACAAGGATTCGGCAATAGCATCCGAAAAATTACAATTTTGGGAAGGCATTCTCGGAACAGCCAAGATCACACAATTAGCAGAGGAACATGAAAAAATAAGATTTCATCTATCAGAGATACCGTATACTGTTTCTGAGCAAAATGAAATATTCATGGATATAAAAAATCCGGAACCCATTCCAGATCATCCTGTATTTGCCCCTTTTTACGCATATGCATTGCAGGAAGGAAGACGAAAATTCAGAATGAAAAAAGAAGAGGGCGCAATCCGTCATTCTGCGAATCTGGAAAAGGATTTTCTGCAGTACACGTTAAACTGCCTTCAGAAGATTTCTGTCAGGACATTGATCCTTGAAATGCATCGCCTGAAAGCGGAGGGGAAGCTTGCGGGAAAGGATGAAGCGGAAGAATATCAGGACTTCCTTGACAGATATTTGAGTGACGTATCGTATATCCATGAGCTATGCGAACAGTATCCCGTCTTATTCCGCATGCTGAGGGAACAAGTGGAACAATGCGCGGATTACTTCTGTGAGATCATAAGCCATTTGGAAAGAGACAGGCAGGAGATAGAAGAGCAGTTTCCCGGTAGTGCTCCGATCTCTGAGCTTAGCGGAATCCGCTGTATGTACGGAGACACACATAATCACGGAAAAAGCGTCGCATGCGTATGCCTGAATGAAACGCTGGAATTGATCTACAAGCCCCGTTCTTTGGAAAATGAACTTCATTTTCAAAAACTTCTGAAAAAAATAAGCTCAGAATGTGCCCTCTGGAACGAAAAAATGGGGATCAAAATCATCAGCCACCCGGATTACGGCTGGGAGGAGAAGATCTGCTTTCAGGAATGTACGTCGGAAGGAGAGGTAAAGAGATTCTATCAAAGGGCAGGGATTCTGATCTGCCTTACCTATTTTCACGGCACAGGTGACCTGCATTGTGAAAATATGATCGCAAGGGGAGAGTATCCGGTTTTGGTCGATCTGGAAACCTTGATCCCCCTGCAGAGTCAAAGCATAACCCGCAATGAGGTTTTCGATTCCGTCCTGAAATCTGGAATCCTTCCGACCTACCTTCCGGGCAGCGCAAAGGCCGGAAATGAGGTCGGCGCGCTGAGCGGCGAGGGCGGAAGAAAAAGCAGGCTGCAGATCCCGGTCATCCGGGACGCCTATACCTCCAAAATGCGGATTGAGTACCGGCATGGGATCATGAATCCTACCCAGAACAAGATAAAATATAAAGGCCGTTCTGTAGAAGCCGCAGAATATAAAAATGACCTGATCAGTGGTTTCCAAAAAACATACCACTATGTAAAAAGTAACCCGGATTTTCAGGAGGAAATGCTGCGTCAGGCGGCAACCTGCGAGAGCCGTCAGGTGGTTTCGGACACGATGAAATATGCTGCGCTTCTGAACAGCTCCTACTATCCGGATCTGCTGAAAGATGGCGGGGACCGGGAGATCTTTGTGCGTACCATCGGAATCGTGGGAAAGACCCGCGACCAGCGGCTGGTCGAATCCGAAGCGGAATCTATGCTCCGGGGGGATATTCCTTATTTTTATAATAAGGGAAGGGATCTGATGAGTGAACAGCAGATCTGCATTCCGGACTATTTTATCGATGCTCCCGAACAGACGGTTCGAAACAGACTTTCTAAAATCGGCCGGAGGGATGAAAAACTACAGGTGCGGCTGATCAATTTGTCGCTTACGATTGCGGGAAAGCTGGGGAAAGAGAGGATGGATTTCGAACGAAAAAAGAGCGGGCTTCATAAAGCGGATCAAGAAAAGAAAGTGTCAGCCGACAGACTGTTTTCCATCTGTGAAAAACTGGCGGGGCTGATCCTGGAGAATGTCTATGAAGACGAAGAAGGAAAGCTGCAGGTTTTGAGCATCGACCTGTCGGAACAATGCCGGAGTAAAATCCGCAGGGTCACGCATTATTTTTATGAAGGGATCGCGGGGATTGTTGTGTATTTATATGCACTGGAAAGGGCAAGGAAGCAGAGGCAGGAGACACAAGGGCAGGCGGAGCTACAGCTTGAGAAAAAGATTGCGGACAGGCTTTTCCTGCGGCTGAAAGAGTACACGGAAACGCTGGATATATCAGAAAATATGTCGGCGGATGCGCCGGAAAATGCAGGAAGAACCGGGATGTTTGACGGGGAATTTTCTATCGTATACTCATATTTGCTGTTGTACGAGATCGACAAAAAAGAGGAACATCTGCATTTGGCGGAATTGCACGCAAAGAAGTCACTGGTGCTGCTACGGGAAGATAAAAGCTATGACCTTCTAGGGGGAAATGCGGGGGCAATCCTCGTTCTGCTGAAATTATACGGCATCACCGGAGACAGGGAATATTTGCAGGCGGCAATAGAAGCGGGAGATTTATTGTGCGGTCATGCGGAACAAATGACATGCGGTACAGGCTGGCGGGGAGCGGAGAAGACACCGCTGTGCGGTATGGCTCATGGAAACAGCGGAATTATGATCGCGCTGTGCAGACTGTACCGGATCACGGGAGAAAAGAGATATTATGATCTGTGCCTGCGGGCACTGGATTATGAGGACAGTATGTACGAGGAGAAGTTCCACGACTGGAAGGATCTGCGCGAGGAATTCATGCGCCAGGGACAGAGCGGGGAGCAGGAAATGGCATGGTGCCATGGTGCAGGCGGGATTGCATTGTCAAGAAAATTGATGGTGGACGCATTATTGGAAGATCAGGAGTCGGAGGAGGCTGCCGATTTACGCGAGAGATTGGAAAAGGATATCAAAAAGGCAATGCCGATGATTTCGAAGCATTTTCTGAGAGATGGAATGTGTATCTGCCATGGGACAATGGGGAATTATCGGATATTGGAGAAACTGCGGGAATATGCGGGACGCGGTGTTATGGCTGAGGCGGAAGCTGCGGTTCATGAGAAAATCGTGGGGCTGGAGAAGGAAGAACCGGAGCTTCCTGCTCAGGAATATCATGCGCCGGGATTTATGAATGGGGCAGCTGGGATTGGGTATGAGCTGCTGAGGGAGATTTATGATGAATTGCCGTGGATTTTGGGGCTGTAAAAAAATAAATGCGGTCAGCGGAATATACAATTGCGGTCAAACTCACATAAGTGAAAAGAATTCTAGTATAATCTCAAATAGAGAGATGCGAGGACTCATTAAAAAATCTGAAAGGAGGGGAACGGATATTTTAGTTAAATAGAAATAGAGATAATTTTTTTGTAAGTAGATTATATGTATAGTACAATTTGGAAGGAGAAAAAATATGAAAAATTTATTGAAAAAAATCGCTTTGACTTTGTCGCTTGTTGTTGGAATAATGTCAATTCCTTTTCCAGCTTTTGCCGCTGATGATGAAAAAATAGTTAAAGAAGATACTATAATAACTGACAAATTTGTTGATCCCAATTTAGTGGGAACAAGCAATTCAAAGGGGATTATGCCATTAAACAATTATGGAGAGAGTCAGGTTACAACAAACTATACTACGTATAAAACAGTGTATGTTACCCCGACGGGGCAACCAGGACTTGGGTATAGAGGGGGGTCAGGAGCAACAGTTTTTTTCTTCAGTTCTGGTGGAAGTTCTACTAATTTTACTGTAACAATAAATTCTGCGCCTTTTACATTTACTGCTGAAACAGGGCAAACTACTTCTTCTGGTAGCGGTTATGCTGCAGCAGTTCCTTCCGGCACAGGATATTATAGATTTGATTTTATCAAAAATTATACAATCAAATCGAAAAAAATTGATGTATATAAATATAATGTTTATCAGTATACATACTATACCCATGATCCCCAGTATTCATTGAGCCATAGGTGGGTAAGAATATAGTTATGAAAATCAAAAAAATACTAATAGTTATACTTGTATTGTTTTTAATTATAAGTAATATATATTTTGTCATTAGAACCCCAAAATTAGATTACAAAATATTAATAGGCATTCCTGTAAATAGTGAAGGAGATAATTCGGTGGGAGTTGATTTTACTAAATCTAAACCATTAAAAGACAAAGAGGATGTCACTACGATATTTTTGTCTTTATTAAGGGCTAGAACTATTGATAAAACTGAAACTACAGAACATCTTCCTGATGCTGTAATAACTATTAGTGATTATTCTCAGGCATGCATATCATATGCACAGATTACTTTATGGTTAGATGAATCTTCTATTGTTCTAAAAATAGAAGATTCAAGGATTCCTAATTATAAAAAAATTGAAAATATCTATGATGTTACTGAACTAAAAAAAATAATCAAAAAGCAAATGAAATTTTATAAGGAATATTAAAGTTATCAATTCTCTCAAAAAAGATACAAATAATTGGAATCTAAGCGTCAAGTTTTTCATCTTGGCGCTTTTATATCTTAGTTAAATCTTCGAATTTGGCGTGATTTTCTTCACAGGAATATCATGTGATAGGATTTAATAAGAACTGCTAAAGGAGATTTATGTTCAATTGTCAGAGATATTGGAATTATAATATTAGGGGAAAGAGAGGAGGGAAGGACTTAGAACCCCTGATAATATAGAAGGAGGATGATATCATGGAAAAAAAGGAAGGAATTGAGACGCGGCATAAAAAAAATCTGTTTTCATATTATTATTCCTTGTAGCTATAAGGTAGTCGAGGAGGCAGATATTGAGGTCGTGCATCCCGATATTGTACTGGAGCGTTTATTGCAAGTGTACGAAAATACCATTTTGACAGGAAAAATCCGCATATATGGAATAGAACTTATTTTTAGTGAAACAGAAATGAAAGTGACAGGAAAAAGTGAATTTGATATGCAGAAGGTGATTTCTCCGTGTTGGAGGTTCCTGGTACAAATGGAGGAAAACGGGAAAATGGTGGATGGAGAGATTTTATATGATGCTGTGACTGGAAAACAAATCGGATAAATAGAGGAGAAAATAAATGAGAGGAAAATGTAAATAGCAGCAGATATATTGCAAATCACTCATTCCTCATTGTATAAAATCCACAGCCGTGTTAAAATAAACATAACAACCTTGTTCTTGGAATTGGCGCAAAACATTTTATAATTGGAACATTTGTAACCATTTGTTAACCCCACTCTGCTCATAACCGCCCTATATACCATACGGGGCACGGTGAGTATCGGAAAGGAGATCAAGATGAAAACTCTAAAACGCATCAAAATAATAACGTTCATTTACGCAGTGGTTACACTTCTTACGCACCTGACAGCCCTGTTTTTGGCAATCTATCGGCTGATGGCGAGAGGGGTCAGCCAAACGCAGAT
>Ga0137308_100697_pt1 | contig 47647 bp, 41 predicted proteins | sample Inofrocosms_June_FD_97181 | JGI IMG/M metagenome (GOLD analysis project Ga0137308, IMG submission 97181) | Mouse cecal microbial communities from Vienna, Austria - N-Acetylneuraminic and N-Acetylglucosamine D2O microcosms_June | ecosystem: Host-associated > Mammals > Digestive system > Large...
CTATCTCAATCGGCGGACGGCCGCGTTTCCCGGTTGGATAGTGGGGGACAACCAGCGATACCCATTCCTCCCATGGGATGATCTCGTCCATGATTTCCAGAAATTCTTCCCGTTTTGTTTTCCTTTTCCGGCATCTGTATTCCATATCGCTAAAACTTTCCTGTTTCATACCCCGCGCCCCCTTTCCCTTATTTTATCACATCTTCTATCATTTCGGGGGATTAAATCAGCGTTTCCTCAAATCTCCCCATTGACAAACGCCGGGAATACGATATAATAACTACGGTTCAAAAAGCCAAACGCCGTGAAAAAGCCAGCCCTGCGAGACGGTTCCTCAGCGAGAGGGGGACGGTGAAAGCCCCTCGTCCACGCCGCAAGGCCGCCACTTTGGAGCGGTCCGCGAAGAGCGGAACGGCTCATCCCCGTTATCGGATGGCTCAAGATGTCCCCTTTTATCCGGGGATAATTAGGGTGGTACCGCGAAGCAAGCCTTCGCCCCTATGCCGGGGCGGGGCATTTTTATTTTTCCCACATCATTTCAATATTGGAGGAAGAAACACATGTCACACCCCTACCACGGCCTGAACGAGCTGCGGGAGATGTTCCTCAGCTACTTCGAGAGCAAGGGCCATCTCCGCCTGCCCAGCTTTTCTCTGATCCCCCCCGCCAACGACGCAAGCCTCCTGCTCATCAACAGCGGCATGGCCCCCATGAAAACCTGGTTCACCCGGGAGGAGGAGCCTCCCCGGAACCGAGTCTGCACCTGCCAGAAGTGCATCCGCACCGGGGACATTGAAAACATCGGCAAAACCGACCGCCACGGCACCTACTTCGAGATGCTGGGCAACTTCTCCTTCGGCGACTACTTTAAAAAGGACGCCATCCCCTACTGCTGGGAGTTTTTAACCAAGGTTGTCGGCCTGGAGGAGGACCGGCTCTACCCCTCTATTTACCTGGACGACGACGAGGCCTTTGAAATCTGGAACAAGGACATCGGCATTCCCGCCGAGCGCATCTTCCGCTTCGGCAAGGAGGACAACTTCTGGGAGCACGGCGCGGGCCCCTGCGGCCCCTGCTCCGAGGTCTACTACGACCGGGGCGAGGAGCACGGCTGCGGCAAGCCCACCTGCACCGTGGGCTGCGACTGCGACCGCTATATCGAGGTTTGGAACAACGTCTTCTCCCAATTCGTCAACGACGGCGAAGGACACTATGAGGAGATGAAAAACAAAAACATCGACACCGGCATGGGCCTGGAACGGCTGGCCTGTGTGTGCCAGAACGTGGGCTCTCTCTTCGACGTGGACACGGTGATGAACATCACCAACAAGGTCTCTGAAATCACCCACGCCCACTACGGGGAAAGCCACAAAACCGACGTAAGCCTCCGGGTCATCACGGATCATATCCGCTCCTCCGTCATGATGATCTGCGACGGCGTGCTGCCCTCCAACGAAGGCCGGGGCTACGTGCTCCGCCGCCTCCTCCGCCGGGCGGCCCGTCATGGGCGGCTGCTGGGCGTGGAAAAGCCCTTCCTCTTCGACGTGGTGGACACGGTGGTCCGCGAAAATGAGTCCGCCTACCCCGACCTCCGGGAGAAGCAGGGCTATATCACCAAGGTCATCCGCACCGAGGAAGAGAACTTCTCCAAAACCATCGACGGCGGCATGCGGATTTACAACGACCTCCTCGCCGCCCACAAGCAGCGGAACGAAACCGTCTTCTCCGGCGCGGACGCCTTCAAGCTCTATGACACCTTCGGCTTCCCCATTGACCTGACCGCGGAGATGGTGGAGGAAGCGGGCATGACCGTGGACCGGGACGGCTTCAACCAGCTGATGGAGGAGCAGCGGGTCCGGGCGAGAAAGGCCCGGGAGGCCCTGGGAGACCTGGGCTGGGCCGGTATTGAGTTCGGAAGCGAGGTCCCCGCAACGGAGTTCGCGGGCTATGAACAGGACCGCATCCCGGACGCGAAGGTGGTCGCCATCGTGGCCGAGGGAGAGCTGGTGGACGAGATCGTCTCCGGTGTGGAGGCGGCCGTCGTTCTGGACAAGACCCCCTTCTACGCCGAGATGGGCGGCCAGACGGCGGACCACGGCGTACTTCTGGCCGGTAAAATGGGCTTCGAGGTCTTCGACGTGCAGAAGAACAAGGGCGGCAAGTTCCTCCACTCCGGCCGGATGACGGAGGGCGTGCTGAAAGTCGGCGACACGGTCTGCGCCCAGATCGACCCGGAGCGCCGCAAGGCCATCCGCCGGGCCCACAGCGCCACCCACCTGCTGGACGCGGCGCTGAAAAAGGTCCTGGGCGGCCATGTGCATCAGGCGGGCTCCCTGGTGGAGCCGGACCGCATCCGCTTTGACTTCACCCACTTCGAGGCCATCACCCCGGACCAGCTCAGCGAGATTGACCGGCTGGTGAACGACGCCATTCTGGAGGGGCTGCCCGTGGTGACGGAGGTCCTGCCCATTGAGGAGGCCAAGCGCAAGGGCGCGGTGGCCATGTTCGGCGAGAAGTACGGCGACGTGGTGCGCGTGGTGGAAATGGGCGATTTCTCCATGGAGTTCTGCGGCGGCACCCACCTGGACAACACCGCCAAGGCCGGTCCCTTCCGCATCAAGTCCGAGGGGTCTGTCGCCTCCGGCGTGCGCCGCATCGAGGCCACCGTGGGCAAGCTGACCCTGGAGACAGTGAACCGGAACCAGCAGATGCTGTTCCACGCCGCCCAGATGCTGAAAACCTCTCCGGCGGAGCTGGAGGGCCGTATCGAGCAGCAGCTGGCCGAGACCAAGGAGCTGCGCCAGGCCCTGGACAAGTTCAAGGCCGAGGCCTCCCTGGGCGAGGCCCGGAACTTCCTCATGAGCGCCAAGGACGTGAAGGGCCTCAAGGTCCTCACCGCCCAGCGGGACGGTCTGGACGCCAACGCCCTGCGGAAGATGGGCGACTTCCTCCGGGACAAGGAGCCCGGCGTGGTGGGCGTCATGGCCTCCGTCAACGACGGAAAAATCACCTTCCAGGCGGTCTGCGGCAAGGAGGCCGTGGCCCGGGGCGTGAAGGCCGGAGACATCATCAAGGCCATCGCCCCCGTCTGCGGCGGCAAGGGCGGCGGAAAGCCGGACAGCGCCATGGGCGGCGGCACGGACGTTTTGAAGCTGGACGACGCCCTGGCCATGGTGGACGACTTCGTGGCCGGGAAGCTGAACTGAGAAGCTGAGCTGAAAGGAGTATTCCCATGCTGATTGAATTTGACAAGATGGAGCCCCAGATCATCCCCCACATGCGGGGCGGCGAAAAGGAAGTACAGGCCAGAATGTACACCGACCCGCAGAACAAGATCATGCGGGGGCGACTGATCCCCGGCGCCTCCATCGGGATGCACACCCATGAGACCAGCAGCGAAATCATCTATATCCTCTCCGGTAAAGGAAAAATCCTTTACGATGACGGCTGCGAGCCGCTGGAAGCCGGAAGCTGCCACTACTGCCCCAAGGGCCACGCCCACAGCCTGATGAACGACAGCCCTGAGGGCGGCGAGGATCTGCGGTTCTTCGCCGTTGTGCCGGAGCACTGCGCAAAATGACGCTGCCTAAGGACCCGGCCATTTTGCTGAGCTGCGTTAATACCAAGCTCCGGGACGAATACCCCAGCCTGTCCGAGCTCTGCGCCGCCCTGGACGCGGACCGGGCGGAACTGGAATCCACACTGGCGGGGCTGGGCTATCACTACAGCCCCAGCCGGAATCAATTCATCTAATTCTTCACACAAAGGAGGTTTTTCCATGTCCGACTGCCTATTCTGCAAAATCGCCGCCGGGGAGATCCCCAGCAATAAGGTCTACGAGGACGAGGTTTGTTACGCCTTCCACGACATCGCGCCTCAGGCTCCCACCCACTTCCTGGTAATCCCCAAGGCCCACATCGGCTCCGTCTCCGAGGTAACGGCGGACAACAGCGGCGTGGTGGCCCACATCTTTGAGGTCATCGCCAAGCTCTCTAAGGAGCTGGGCCTGGAGAGCTACCGGGTGGTCTCAAACATCGGCGAGCAGGCGGGCCAGAGCGTCTTTCACCTGCACTTTCATGTCCTGTCCGGCCGGGATATGACCTGGCCTCCGGGCTGATTTCGTCCAAAATCTGCGGATTTTGGACGAGGGAAGCTTGCACTCCCCTGCGCGCACTCAGCCCCCACCCGCTAAGGCGGGTGGGGGCTTCGCACACTTCGGGGAGTGAGATGGGTTTTTCATGACGCGCATGCCGTCATGAAAAACGGATTTCCATTTCTTTCGCCGCCCCCCGGGCGGCGAAACTCCTGCGGAGGGCTTTTTTACGGGCTGACGCCCGGTTTTTCGTCGCCGGCTAACGCGCCGCCGGGCATCTCCAGGGCCCCGCTGGGGCCGGAGGCGGAGGGGCCGGCGTTCTTTGTCTCGGAGGGACCTCTTGAGGGCTCCGTCTGGGGCACCGCCGGCACCGCGGCGGGCTGGGTCTCCTCCTCTTCCCCGGTCTGCTCCCGGATATAGGCCGCTATTTCATCCAGAGTCTCCGCTTCTGCAATCTCCTCGTAGGTGCCCCGGTCGAAGGTCAGGCCATTTTCCGTATCCGCGAAAACATAGCGGCTCCCTTCACTCAGATAGAACTCCGCAAGGTCGGCGTAGCAAAAATAGCGGTCCCCCTCCCTCCAGCCGGTGTCCTGGCCCGTTCGGATGGGCATGAAGACGGCGTCGCTGCCCACGTCCAGGTCCTCCAAGGCCCCGGAGATGGAGGTGGACATGTAGCCCCTGGCCCCCAGCCAGAGAAGGCTGTACGTCTCCCCCGCCGTCAGGCCGCCCCGGATGGAGTCCGTGACCTCCACAAGGGCGCGGGTATAATAGTGCTCCATATCCCCAGCGTCCGGCTCTACCATAAAATAGTGCAGCTCCCGGACGGTTCCCCGGAAAATCACCGTATCCTGGGCGAAAATCTCCTCCGGGGACAGCCAGGCAAGGCAGGACGACATGCCTATCATCTCATCGCCGCTTCCCGGGCCGCTCAGCTGGCCGATCTCCACGCCGGCGGAGTAGTCGGGATGGGTAGGCCGGTTCGGATTGTCCGTCCAATAATCGGAGCCGTCCAGCCCCCCCGCCGCTGTTTCGCCGCCGGAATCCGCCTCCCCGGGATTGAACGGCCGGACGGCGGCTTTCCAGACGTCGGGGTCCTCGCCCGCTTCAGCGCCCGGATTGAAGCTCTTGACGATAGCCGTCCATTTCCAGTGGTCCGCCTCCCGCAGTTCCGGCGCCGCGGCCACCGTCACCACCAGCGCCAGGCACGCCGCCAGCGCGCCGAAGCGCCGCCAGGGGTGGATTTGCTTTTTCACGATTTCCGCCGCCTCGATTTGGTCCTCCCGGACCTCCCCCACGGCGCGGAACAGTTCTTCTCTGGTCATAGGTCATAGCCCTCCTTCCTCAGATGCTCCTTCAGACCCCGCCGGGTCCGGTGGAGCAGGGATTTCACTTTGGATTGGCTGTACCCCGTCCCGGCGGCGATCTCCGCCACACCGTCGCAGTACCAGTACCGCCGCAAAAACACCAGCCGGGCCGCCGGAGACGCGGTATCCAGAAAGCCGGAGATGGCCTCCCCCAACCGGCGAAAATCGAAGTCCTCCTCCAGCGGCGTGCCGCCCACACAGTCCCCCAGCTCCTCCAGCACCGCCTCGAAGCCGCCGTCCCGCCTCTGGGCGCTGTTATAGTCGTAGCGGTCCAGCGCCGTGTTTCGGGCGATGCGGCCCAGAAAGGGCGGCAATCGGGCGGGCTTTTGGGGCGGCATGGCGTTCCATGCCCCCAGCCAGGTGTCGCTGAGGCATTCCTCCGCGTCCCGGCCGTCTCCCAGCACCCGGCGGATGATCCGGGAGCAGTAAGCGCCGTATTTCTCCGCCGTCCGGCGGATGGCCTCCTCTGAACGCGCCCAGTACAGGGCGATGATGTCCTTGTCCTCCATGACGTGGGTCCCTCCTTTGAAAGCCGCTTTCACCTATATAGTCGGAAAACGGAGGCCTCCGGTTGCGTGGAAGGGCAAAAAAACAGGCGGGGATGTTTCCCTGCCTGTTTTTCGCTTACAGCATATCATCCAGCGAATAGCGGTGGAGCTTCCCCGGCAGTTCCTTACTGCGGGTAGCCAGACCCGCGGCGTAGCCGGGGAAGGTGTCCAGCGGGTAGTAGTACTCCCCCGGCTGGAGCGGGGACTCGGAGCGCATAATGGTGCCCACACCGTTTCCGCTGCGCTTTGCCCGGGCCTCCCGGCGGACCCAGATCTGGAAAAAGGCCTCCTCCGTACTCACATGGGCCAGGCGGACCATCATCCGCTGGCCCACGGGGCGGACACGCTCGATGTCCACGCCGATCTCCTGGTCGGAAACCCCCACCAGCACCGCGCCGCTGGAGTGGCTGATGTTGAAGTGCACGTCGGGGTATCCAGGGAAATAGGGCTTCCCCAAGCGGCCCAGGGCCACCTCCGGCAGCTCTTTCCAGCCGTACTTTTGCCGCAGGGCCAAACACAAAATCAAATAGGCGCAAAGGGGCTCCCTCTGCTTCTCCACTTCCTTCATGCGCAAAAGGCGCTCCCGGCGGTCCGGGGGCAGCAGGGGCAGGATGGCCTCCCGCTCCGGCTCCGACAGGGGGCGCTCCATCCGGGCCGTCCACAATTCAATGGGCATGGCGGTCCTCCTTACTTCGTTTCTCTCCCTTATTTTAAGCGCTTATCCCCAGCCTGTAAAGCCCCCGCCGGAAAGTTTTCAAAAAATATCGAGAAAAAAAGAGGAAAATCAAAAGCGGCGGCGTATATAAAAACATCACCGGAAAATCCGCCTTTCCAGGCGTTCTCACTTTTTCGGTATGACCAGAGCAGATTTTGGCTAAACTGACCGAAAGGAGGGGGCGGGCTATGGCGTTTCCCCAAAGCTTTTTGGACGAACTGATGGCCAGAAGCGACATCGCGGACGTAGTGGGCAGCTATGTCCAGCTCACCCGCAGGGGCTCCAACCTCTTCGGCCTCTGCCCCTTCCACAGCGAGAAAACCGGCTCCTTCTCCGTCTCGCCGGACAAGCAGATTTATTACTGCTTCGGCTGCAAGCGGGGGGGCGGCGTCATCAACTTCATCATGGAGGAGGAAAACCTCCCCTTCCCCGACGCGGTGCGGTTCCTTGCCAAGCGGGCGGGGCTGGAGGTGCCGGAGGAGGAGAGCGACCGGGAGGCCGGGCGCCGCCGCCAGCGGCTTTTGGATTTGAACCGGGACGCCGCCAGGTTCTATTACCGCCTCCTTCAGCAGCCGGAGGGCCGGGCTGTTCAGGAGTACCTGGACCGGCGGCAGATTCGGAAAGGCACTGCCAAAAATTTCGGCATGGGGGCCTCCCTGGACGCCTGGGACGTGCTGCTGAACGAGATGACCGCCAAGGGCTACAGCAAGGCCGAGCTGCTGTCCGCGGGGCTCATTGTGGACAACAAGCGGGGCGGGTTCTACGACAAATTCCGAAACCGCCTCATGCTCCCGGTCATCGACACCCGGGGGGACGTGGTGGCCTTCGGCAGCAGGGTGCTGGACAAGTCCGAGCCCAAGTATATGAACTCGTCGGAAACCCCGGTGTACAGCAAGCGGCGCGTTCTCTACGGGCTGAACCTGGCGAAGAAGAGCAAGCGGCCCAATATCATCCTCTGCGAGGGAAACCTGGACATTGTCACCCTCCACCAGGCGGGCTTTGACAACGCGGTGGCCTCCATGGGCACCGCCCTGACGCCGGAGCAGATCCGGCTCCTCTCCCGGTTTACCAAGGAATTGGTGCTGTGCTACGACAACGACAACGCCGGGAAAATCGCCACGGAGCGGGCCTTGCAGTTGCTCAACGGCTCGGAGTTTTCCGTCAAGGTCCTTCAGCTTCCCCGGCGGCGGACCGGGGACGGGGAGCTTGTAAAGCAGGACGCCGACGACTTCATCAAAAACCAGGGCCCCGCCGCTTTCGAGCGGCTTCTGAGCGGCAGTGAGAACGGCGTGGAGTTCCGCATGGCCCAAGTGGCCGGGAAATATGATCTGGACAGCGACGAGCAGCGGGTGGCCTACAGCCAGGAGATCAGCGAACTGCTGGCCTCCCTCCCCGGGGCGGTGGAGCGGGAAATCTACGCCGCCCGGGCCGCCGAGACCGCCCGCATCACCCCCGACGCCATGAAGCTGGAGGTCCAGCGGGCCTGGAAACGGAAGGCCGCCAGGGAGAACCGGGCGGAGCTCCGAAAGGAGCTGAACCCCGCCGTTCAGTCCCAGCCCCAGGAACGGGCCCTGCGCTATGAGAATGTGCGCTCCGCCCGGGCGGAGGAGGGCGTGCTCCGGCTGCTGCTCTTGGACGACAGCCTCTTCCCTGCCCAGCCGCCCTTGCAGGAGGCGGACTTCTCCTCTCCCCTGCTGGGCCGGGTCTTCGCCCTGCTGTGGCGGGCGAAGGAGGCGGGCCGGGCCCCCGCCCTGCCCGCCCTGGCGGCGGAACTGACGGCGGAGGAGATGAACCACGTTACCGCTGTCTGCCAGCGGCCGGAATCCGTCCAAAACGGGCGGCAGGCCCTGGCGGATTACATACGCGTCATACAGGCGGAGGCCGCGAAACGCTCCGGCGGAGAAACGGACCCCCTGTTGGCGGCGGCAGAAAAACATAAAGATAAAAAGGGAGAAAAACGGAATGTCTAATAAACAGGATGCCAAGGAGCTGGAGCGTCAGGCCGACGCCATTTTAGCCGCCGCCGAGGCGGAGGGGGCCCCGGAAGAACCCGCTCCTCCCCGGATCATGACCGACGAGGAGGCCAAGAAGGCCGGCATCGTCCGGCTGGACGACAAGCAGGTGGCCGCCCTTCCCGCCGCCTCCTGGCTCATCAACAACGAAAAGCTCCGGGAGCTGCTGGCCAAGAGCAAGAAAAAGGGCAAGGTGGAGTCCGCCGAGCTGATGGAGGCCGTGGACGATCTGAACCTCGAGGGCGAGCAGATGGACCAGCTCTATGACTCCCTGGAGGCACTGAACATCGACATCAGCGCCGAGGATGACCTGCTCCCGGAGCTCCCCGAGGAGGGCCCCGCCGCCGAGGAGATCGCCGGCATGGAGGAAGAGGAGCTGGTGGACCCCAACACCCTGGTCAACAGCTTCTCCATCGACGACCCCGTCCGCATGTATTTAAAGGAGATCGGCAAGGTGGCCCTGCTGACGCCAGAGGAGGAGGTCAGCCTGGCCCAGGCCATGTCCGCCGGGAACGAGGCGGCCGAGAAGCTGGCGGAGCTCCGCCGCCAGCGGGAAGAGGGCGCGGAGATCGACCCCGCCCTGGAGGCTGCCCTGCGCAAGCAGTACCGCGCCGGCGAGACCGCCAAGCAGAAGCTGGCGGAAGCCAACCTCCGTCTGGTAGTTTCCATTGCGAAACGTTATGTAGGCCGAGGGATGCTGTTCCTGGACCTGATCCAGGAGGGCAACCTGGGCCTCATTAAGGCCGTGGAAAAGTTCGACTACACCAAGGGCTACAAGTTCTCCACCTACGCCACCTGGTGGATCCGCCAGGCCATTACCCGGGCCATTGCCGACCAGGCCAGGACCATCCGCATTCCCGTCCACATGGTGGAGACCATCAACAAAGTCATCCGGGTCAGCCGCCAGCTCCTCCAGGAGCTGGGACACGATCCCTCCCCCAACGAGATTGCCGCGGAGATGAACATGCCCGTGGACAAGGTGCGGGAGATCATGAAGATCGCCCAAGAGCCCGTGTCCCTGGAAACCCCCATCGGCGAAGAGGAGGACTCCCACCTGGGGGACTTCATCCCGGACGAAGGGGCGTCGGAGCCCAGCGAAGCCGCGTCTTTCACCCTGCTGAAGGAACAGCTGATGGACGTGCTGTCCACTTTAACGCCCCGGGAGGAGAAAGTCCTTAAGCTTCGTTTCGGCATTGAGGACGGGCGGACCCGGACCTTGGAGGAAGTGGGCAAGGAGTTTAACGTCACCCGGGAGCGCATCCGGCAGATCGAGGCCAAGGCTCTGCGAAAGCTCCGGCATCCCTCCAGGAGCAAAAAGCTGAAAGATTTTTTAAACTGATCAAAAGAGAAGGAAGCCCGCCGGCAGGCTTCCTTCTCTTTTATTTATTTCAAGTAGCTCAGCAGTCTTCCCGCCTCCAGAGCGGCCTGGGCCCGGACGCCGTCGAAGTCCACGTAGGGGTTATAGACCGCTTCCAGGGCGTCGTGATTCCGCTTGGCGTCTTTCAGCGCGTCTATCGCCTCCTCCCGGAGCAGGGCGGTCATCCGGGTCTGGAAGCGGAGGCGGGACCGGCCCTCGGTCTCCGTCATGGCGTCCAGCCGGATGCGGCGGTAGGGCTTTTTGCCGTAGTCCATCCCCGGGCAGGAGGTGACGAAAGCCAGCCCCAGGCCGGGAATCAGCAGGTGCTCGATGCGGCTCAGGTCCTCCGGAGCGGGGCAGACGATGGTATTCCAGCCCTTCTCCGCCGCTGCCGCGTGTAGCCGGGCCAGGGCCCCGCCCGCCAGCTCCCAGGTGTCGGCGAACTCATAGACCTTGGGGCAGAGAACGTCCACGCTGTCGAAGCGCCAGACACAGCCCTTGTGGGTGACGCTGCCCAGGAAGCGGCGGGTGGTCCTCCCGCTCTGGTCCCCCCTGGAACGAAGCTCCCGGGCGATGATGCCCCGGACCCGGCGGTCCAGGCGCTCGGCGTCGAAGGACTTCGCCACGGAGGCCACGGCGTCCAGCTCCACCTGGCGGGCGGCTTTTAGGTTGTGGTAGGCCCGGACGTAGGCGGCTTTGTAGGCGTGGGTGCGGGTCTTGACTTCCTCCGCGGCGTTCTTGGCGGCGGTGAGGTCGTAGAAGCGGCCCAGGTCCACGTAGCGGTCCACGGCGGCGGGGTATTGGGGTTCGATGACGTGGGCGTGAGTAACGGAAGGACACTTTTTAGAACTTCCAGGTAATGCGGACTTGCTGTTCGCCAGTGTCGAGGTTTCGTTCGCCGATTTCGATTTTCTCTACCAGAGCCACAATAAGTTCCCGAGGAACGGTTTCCAACTTCAGGAGTTCTTTTGCCCGCTCCATCAGGTCCGCTTGCTGCTGAGGCTTTTCGTGGTCAGTTAGCTCGCCGTCGATCTTTGCAAGGCGCTGTTCCAGGCGGCTTTTTTCTTCCAGAAATGACTGGTTCAGATCGGTGAACTGACTATCGGTGATAATACCGGAAACTTTGTCTAAGTACAGTGTCTTCAGGGCTTGACTACGTTTTTCCAACTGAGAGGTTAAGGACTTGCGCTCTTGTTCCAAGGCTTCCCTTCTGGTGTCCCGCTTTGACTGAATATCCAGCGGTTCCAGCTTATAGTAGGTCAGGACGTAGTAGCGGATGCGGTCAGACACTAGGTCAATCAGCTTATCAAGTCGAATGGAGTGGCGAGTACAGAGTTTTGCCTTGCCGCTGTCGGCGTAGAGCTTACATCGGAGATAGGATGTGCGGGGCCTTCCCTGCCTACAGTTGGTAACCTTGCTCATGGTGCTGCCACAGTCCATGCACTTCACCAATCCGGACAGTAGGTGGACTTCCCCACTGCCGTCGGTTTTGGAGCGTACCGCTAAGTTCCGTTGAACGGCATTGAAGGTCTCCTGGTCTATAATAGGCTCGTGCGTGCCCTCTACTCGATACCATTGATCCTCTGGTACATCAATCAGAACCTTGGATTTGTAGCTGACCTTCTTACGGCGGCCCTGGATCATTGTCCCTGTGTACATTTCATTGTGAAGGATGCGCCAAATAGCGGTCTTGTTCCAGAGGCCATAGTCGTTTTTCACCGAATGATTACAGGTCCAGCCTCGTTCCGCTTTATACCGCGCAGGGCTTGGAATTCCTTGATTGTTAAGCATATAGGCAATACTCTGTTTGCCATGGCCTTCCAGGGACCATTGGAAAATTTGGCGGACTACTTCGGCTGCTTCGGGGTCGATGATGATGTGGTTTTTGTTCGCGGGGTCCTTCTTGTAACCGTAGATGGGAAATCCACCGATGTACTGGCCCTCACGGCGCTTCAGGTCGAAAACCATGCGGACGTTTTCGGAGAGATCCTCCAAGTACCACTCATTGACCAGGCCATTGATCTGACGGGCTTTTTTGTTACCCTTGACCTCTGTGTCGGCATTATCGGCCACCGCGATGAAGCGAATCCCCCAAATAGGAAACAGGCCGTGGATATACTTCTCTACCAGTTCCATATCCCGAGTAAACCGGGACTGGCTTTTACAGAGGATGATCTGGAACTTTTTCTGCTTTGCCGCTGCCAGCATCCGATTGAAGTCCGGGCGAAGGCTGTCGGCTCCGGAATAGTCCTCGTCGCAGTAGATGGAGTAAATATCCCAGCCGTGGTCGACGACGTAGTTGGTCAGCATGGATTTTTGATTCTGGATGCTCTCGGATTCAGGTTGGTGCTTGTCTTCGTCCTCCTTACTCAGGCGTACATAGATTGCACAGAGAATTTGTTACACCTCCTTGAAGGCGTAACTGCTCATGTCTAGGATAGCGCATGAACAGTTACAACGCAAGGAATTATTTTAAATGCCTGCGCCGAAACTTCGGCGCAGGCATCATTTGTGGGGAATGTTGAGTTTGGTAGTCAGCCAACTAGAAACCACTTGCTGTATAGTAATATTGCTTTGTATCTCAGGCCATGAGATCCGTTGTTCAATCAATATTAAATTCAGATTCTTCATTATAATCACCTCCACAAAGTCTATGAAGCATTATTAAATATTATGAGGAGACAGATGCTTAATAAGCATCTGTCTCCTCGTAATATTTGATATACTCAGGCATAATCAACAGATTGGAAAAATAGATGGACCTTGCATACGAAGGAGTCAAAGGACGTAATCTGAGGGAAACACCTCGGATTACAGTTGCAAATTATTGTGCATTAGAATTCCCTAGATCATTAAATATCCATTCAATAGAATAGCTATACATCAGATTTGGAGCATCAACATTGAATACGAATCGCTCACCTTTTTCATCACTTTCTGAAGGAAGTAGAGCCCTAGAAACTTCAAGATCTTTGCTCATTTTTGTATCAGCATAAACTACTTTCTCGACATTTGTAAGCATACCTTTAGGAGCGCTTATAATTAATTTAAGTTTCTCAGTTTTAAACGTAACTATTTGAGCATAATAGGGGCTCATAATGCAACGAGTATCTTTCGCGTCTGTTTGTAACTCCCACGTTGCCGTTTCATCCTTTTTTAGTGCTGAGTCAAACGTTAGAATCGACATATATGGTAGCTTTTTCCCCTGAATGTTTTTGTGATGATATTTCTTGTCACAACTTTTTATTGAAAAGCCATCGAAGGAACTGCCTGTCCAATATGCGTGATGAGTCACTTGATCTATTCCATCGCGTAATGCTTGAATGGTTAACTTTGTACATTCCGTTACATTAGTTCGAGAATTAAAAATAAAGTGACATTCCTGGTTAATATATTTGATGTCTTTTATTCCGGGAGTATGGGTTGTCCCTGCATCTAGATTTTTCACCACTTTTTTGCAGTCAACACCTGTACGCAGCTTAAGCTCATCCTTTATAGAAAACCTTGGTGAGTATAGCTTCACATATGCGTTGCCAATCGCACCGTAAAAAAGATGAACTATTGGATTTCCATATCTACCAAAATTTAATATATGTTGAGCGGAAATTCCGGGATAAGGATCGATATAGTAAATTTCCTTTATCCCCAATTGATATGCTTTTTTTGAGCATAATTCACAAGGACTGTCTGTTGAAAAGAGCTTCCCTCCTTTGATTCCCTGCCCACCATTCTTGGACAATTGTAGAAAAGCATTTTCCTCAGCGTGCAGGGCGCGGGTGAAAACCTGATTCTTAATGCCCCCTTCCAATTCGTTATAGATATCTTTGAAGCAATATGAATATGTCATTCCTCCCAAATCGGGATGGTCGCATTGAGAAACTGCCTGATCAATTGCAATCAACGCTTCTTGAAATCTTTCATTCTCAAGTTCGAAATGGCTGTATGTTTCAGGATCTTTACTCTTGCAGTAATCTCTTGTACATCTCAAATTACAAGAGATCTGTCCTTCAGGCACCTCGTTCCATCCAATAGCTTTAACGGAAAAATCCGGTCCGGTAATTGCAGCGCCTACTTGTCGGGAAAGACACCCAGAATTTAGGCTGGCAATATAAGCTGTCTGCATACACCGTTCCACATGCGTGGGATTTACCAATCCGGGATGAAGTATTAGCGCAATATATTTTAAGATTTGTTCGGTTAGGAAGAAAAATCGGTTATCACATATATCTGGGTTATATAAATGAATATCTGATATTTTAAGGCATTCTGGGATAGTCTGGTGGTAAAATATTCCGTAATCACTTTGACTTGCCACTTCGTATTCAATTTCATCTAAACTCTGAAGTTCTTCCTCATCAAGTTGCCCCAATCGTTTCTTTCGTGCATCTTCCTCTGTGTTGAGAGAGATTAGATAAAATGAACTGTATTTATCCTTAAAATAATAAGCTTCGTAGGGGTTACGAATTGCATCAATGCAAATTCTCGTTTGAGGAGGTTGAGATTTGTCGACATTTTCATTATGCTTCTTTATGATTTTAATAACTTCCTCCATTCGCTTAGCAACGTCATAAAAATGTTCCCCATTATATTCTCTTGAATAAGGACTACCTGAACAACGGATATTATTACCGATTTCCTGCATAAGATATGTATAAAGGTGTGATTTCACAAATTTTGTCTGTTTAAAACGATTTACATATTCTTTATGACATGTATATTCGCTAAGGGCATCGTAAAATTCCTTTTTTAACTTTGGCAACTTGTTTAAATAAAAATCATAACATTCTTCAACTTTTTTTTGATATTTTTCTTCCTCTGTTTTACTCTCTCCATTTTCTGGTTCACTCTGAAGAGCGTTGAGGTATTTCTCGATATTACATAAAGGTTGATCTCTAAACAGATGTTCCATGCCGTTTACAATTTTTTTTACTTCATCAAAAGCACTAATTCTCACATCGTTTTCAGGAGAAATACTTTTGAATTTTGCAATAAAATCTTGGAATTCCTTAAATCCGGATTCTAGTATAAAAGAAAAAATGATATTGCTGCCACTGATTATAGAAAAAGGCTTCCAATGGTTCTCCGCTTGCATATATTTATAAACAACTTCATATTTGCGTTCATTACGAGATTGGAAATCACGTTTTTTAGGCTCTTTCAAATGGAGTGCTTCAAAAGACTCTGCTTTAAGAATTTCTGCTGTAGTAGAACAACCAGAACCAGTTCGTCCAGTCAGGCCGATGATAATCAGAGAATGCCTCTGCTTAAAAGCGTTTTTTACAGAATCATAATAATTTCTCATATCTCACCCAACTCCTAGATTTTCATTTGATAAATAAATGTACTATTATAATATCTTTTCAATGCTCCTATTTGACAAGTGCAGGTACGTCTCCTGTTACTTTTCAACTTTTCATTCAAAAAAAGCAGTCAGGACTTCCAGTAAAAATTCTTTTACTGAAACAGGAATCAGTCCAAGCCGTTCTAGCATTATCACTAAAGCGACAATCAATAGAGTCGAAAGGACTTTATGTTTAGATAAAAAGTGATATATTCGGATTATAATGTTTTCTGTGATTATGAAATCAGCCGCTACTTTTTGAGATTTCTTTGTGTATTTTTTCTCATTTTTATTTTTTTCAGGATACTTCAATCTTGAAAACTCATCCAAAAATTCATTCCAATTTTGTAAATTAAGATTTTTGTACTTTGTCTCACAAGCAAAAAAGAAATAGTCGGTGAAAGCTTTGCGGCGCCAATGGATTATTTGTCGCAAAAAATTGCGTAGTCCGGTTCGTTGCTGGTAGTTAACTTTCTTTAAAAGATCTAATCGCATTCCCACATGTCCTGAATCGACATCCACTGGAGAACACGGAGAATTGAGGTAATAAAAAGACACTGTAGCCAATTGATTTGGTTTGTTTGGTTCATTTAAATAAACTTTGAGAACTTGGTTGGTCGGATTACTTAGACCAATTAAAGCTGCGCCGTGCCAAAATGGGTCAATTGTAGTGCTTATGTGTCCAAATCCCTTGACCACCATAGATACACGAGATGCTACATCTCCAGCAATATTTCCGGGTACGCTGATAAACTCGTTACTAACAACTAAAACTGTATCTTTAGGATGAACATAAAAATAATATCGTGGGCCGCAGTAACATGCCTCACAGTAAACAGTTTCCAACATGCCTAATTTAGCCGACATCGCAACAAGTGTGGGCGTAATGTCATAGGAAGCAGCCTTTAAACAACTCGGATAGCAAGGGAAAATTTTAAGCCCGTCTTTCTTTTCTATTTCCTGCAAAATATCATGTTTACTTAATTGCCCTTTTGGTGTCAACATTTTGTACACTGGATTTTTGCATTTAATTTCTCTTTCTCTCATAATTGATTTTCCTCACACCAAGCATATAGCTCTGTTTATGAAATTGCCGCATTTAGTATAATCGATCATGTCGCAAAAAGGAATGTCAAATCAGAAAAAACTCTTTTTCTCAGTTTTGCACAAAAAATCGTCTCTATTTATAGCAATGCTCCAAAACGGCAGTCTTAGAATTAAAAATGTCTTCAATTAAAGATGTGCAAAAATTCGATAAATTATATATAACATTAAACGCAAAATAGTGCATATAGCGGAACCAACTTCAATCTATCTTTCTCTCCGAAATTCTTTAGCGACAGTCTAATCGAATATTCCGGCTTATAGCTATTCACAAACACACTTAAGCTCCGTGACCGCACATGTTCCCCTTTCTTAACCTCAATACCGATAATCTGGTTATCCTTTTGTAGCACAAAATCCAGCTCCGCCGTGCTGCCGCTCTCCCAATAATAGAGACTGTATCCCTTGGAGGCCAGTTGCTGCGCTACATAATTTTCTGTAACGGCCCCCATGAAGGTATTTCCCTCTCCGGAAAGCACTGTTTGCTGAGAAATGCCGGATTTCATGGTCAGCAGCCCTACATCTCCCATGTAGAGTTTAAATGCTGACAGATCAGCATACACAGCAATCGGCTCATAAGCCTGGTTAATCCGCTGGCACTTCAGCACAACACCAGCCAGATTCAGCCACTCAATCGACATACCGAACAGTGTCGCACTCCCCCCTTTTTGGACAACCTTGTACTGGAACTTCTTGTTATCTTTAGCAAGCTGCGCTGGGATAGAGTTATAGCAGGCACGAATTTTCACGCTATCTGTGTTACTGGCATACTTCGCCATATCCGCAATGTAGTTATCCAGGATCTCATTTTGAACCAGCGGCACATCTAAAAAACTCCCACTCTCCAAAAATGCATTGATACAGGCCGGCATCCCGCCAATCAGCAGGTATTCCCGATACAGCTCAATCGCTTCCTGATGTAGCGCATTCGGCAGCGGCTCCATAGTCTCATAGGCGCTGCGAATCTCCTCGCAAAGAACATTCCTTCCCCTTGCCCAAAGGAATTCCTCGAAATCCAAAGGATAGAGGGTAATCGTCTCCACCTTTCCCACTGGGAAAGAATACCTTTGCCGATTGATCGCCACACCCAACAGGCTTCCCGCAGCCACAATATGGAACTCTGGTGTCTCCTCACAGAAGTATTTCAAAGAGGTCAACGCCCGCTCACAGGACTGAATCTCATCCAGGATAATCAATGTCTCTCCTGGAATAATGCGCTCACCAGTAGATGCTTCCAAATAACGCAGAAGCCGCTCCGGCGCAATATTGTCCGTGAAATAAGACGCGATTGTCAGATTCGTCTCTAAATTAATATAGATCACATTTTTGAACTGTTCTGCGCCGAACTTACGAAGAATATAGGTCTTTCCCACCTGCCTGGCTCCATTGACAATCAGCGGCAGTCGGCTACCCGTTTTATTTTTCCATGTCAGGAGTAACTCCTCGATTTTTCGTTTCATTGACTTCACCTCACAGATACAGTTTATCCGAAGGCAAAAGTTAAGTCAAGAAAAATATGTAGAATATTAATTTTTCTTGACTTAAATCTTTCTCTACTTATTCCATCTCTCAGGTATTAGGTGGAAAGAACTATTGGCTAAATTTTTTTAATATCTTTACCGCACTCGTCAACAAGACTGGTATCAAGATGCGCGTACATATTGGCCGTCGTCAACATCGTACTATGCCCTAGCCAGTGCTGCACCTGGATCAGCGGCACATGGGCCGCAATCAAAAGGCTGGCACAGCTGTGACGCAAATCTTGATACCGGATATGCCGCAATCCCCGATCAGCCAAAAACTTCTTAAAATCATGTGTCAGGACATCCGGTTTCATCCCCTGGCCATTTTTGTCAGAACAGACAAAGGTGGGATTCAGTTCTTTCTTCCGCGCCCATTCCTCTTTCAACATCGTGGTAATGGGCTCAAACAGCGGCAATGTACGCCGGGATGCCGCTGCTTTCACGGAATCCTTTTCAACCAAAATCCGTTTTCCCTCATCAACACCCTCCATCACTGTACGACAAACGGAAATTCGATTGTCTGCAAAATCAATATCCTCCCAATGTAATCCCAGCACCTCACTACGACGGAAACCATAGGCCAAAGACAATGTAACCGGCAACTCCAGCTTAGTCCCTTTTACCTCAGCAATCAACTGCTGCGCCTCTTCTAAAGAGTAATAGCTCACCTTCGGCTGCTCACGCTTGGGCTTTCTTACAAACTCCATCGGATCTTCCGAAATAATCCCACGTCTGTGTGCTTCATGGAAAACTGTTTTCAGCAAAGCATAATGATGCTGGGCTGTTGTACTCGAAAGACCGTCATACAGGAGATATCCAAAGTAGTCCTCAATAAACCAAAACGTAATTTCACGAATAGGATTATCGCTGAAAACAGCTTGCATACGGTGATCTGCCATATTCTTATAGCTCCGGTAAGTAGACGGAGAAATCTCCAGCTTTCGCCGTTCTAGCCAGTCGCGAAGGAAATCCATAAAAATTACATCTGGATGATTTTGATCCACCTGCTGTTTTCGGGTGTATTCCTCGCACAGCGCATTTAATTTTTCTTGAGCCCGCCGCTTGTTATTCTGTACAGGCAGTTCCAAGTCGAACCGCTTTTGAAGCCGCTTACCGTCTGGATGCTTGAGATTCAGTATAGCGTAGTATTTTCCGTTGACTTCAACCAGTCTCCCTGTTATCATAAATATTCCTCCATTATGCAACTGATTTGCAACTTTTCTGACCATATTTTTGCGATAATAGTTATATAAAAACCGTCAATCTTCCGTTTAGCTGGAAAGATTGACGGTTGAATATTCAAAATTAGAAGTTTTCCGCAAAAAACTCGTTGGGCTCATAACCCAACGAATTACCGAGCATTTCTTGCGAATATTCTTGCAAATCAATAGTTCCTGCTAAGATTCTGACCCCATTTCTTCTTCAAAACACCATCAGAACCGCAACTACATTGCAACTTATTTTCTAAAACAGTCGGCCACATTATAAACATAAAGGGCCATTTCCCTTTAGACTGCCAAAGCTAAAACCTCACCCCTTCCCTTTTTAATTTGAGCAGTTACGCCATGAATTTTATAGTGCTTGTCCCACAAAACTGTCCTTTCGTCACGCTCCCGTGGGGCGAGGTCCCATCCGCCACGGCGCAGCGGAGCTCCGGCAGCACTACGCCGTCCAGGGAGTCCGGGTCCCCGGAGCACCAAAGATACTCCACTGCTGTGCCTGCCTCCTCCATGGCCCGACCAATCTCCCGCATGAAGGTGTTCTTCCCCACGCCGGGTCCACCCTTCAAAACCATGAAATCATATGTATCCTCAATATCCACCATCTCGGAAAACAGATTCCGGAACCCCTCACCGCTGTTCGCTCCTACAAAAAAGTTGGTCACTTGTGCCATAAGGTTTCCCCTCCCTAAGGTTTTTTACATGCTCAGCGTATGCTGGGAGGTCTTGGCCTGACAGTGGTTTTCCCGAAAAAAGCCCCTCTCCCCTTCCGAAATGCTGCGGGGAACTGAAAAAGGGCCTCCCCTTTGGGAGGCCCTGGCCCTTTACAGCTCGTCGATTTTCATTTTGTCAATCTGGTCCCGCAACCGGCGCTTCTCCCGAACCGCCCAATAGATGGCCAGAAGCACCAGGGTGGGGATGTTCCCCGCCAGCAGGGTCACCAGCACCGTCAGCACGTTCTGGGACACCCTGCCGGTATCCACGATATTCAATACCAGCAGCAAAGACTGCAAAAACGTCAGCAGCGGCAGCACCAGCCCCGGCCAGCGGCTCTCCCGCTTGGAGAGGAAGATTTGCAAAAAGACGCCGCCTACCAGAAACACCAGCAGAAACAGCAGAAACGCAATCACAAACCTAGACGCAATAACCATCATTCAACCTCCATGTTCTTTTGGGTCTCCCGGTAGGCGGCAATCAAAATCTTCGCGGTGTCGAAGTCCAGCTTGTCGTCCACCGCCAGGCGCTTCACCAGGGAGACGTAGGGGTCCGCTTCCGCCGTGTCGCTGAGGCGGATTTTTTGAATCAGGCGGTCCAGGCGCAGTCGGACCGTGGGATAGCTGACGCCGTACTGGGCCGCCACCTCCTTCAAGGAGCCGGAGGCCAGGAGAAAGCGCTTCACAAAGGTCAGGTCCTGTTCGTCCAGGTCCGCTATCCAGGGGGGCAGAGTGGTCATCGGCACGGCCTCCTTTCATAATATAAATATAAACCTTAATTTTATGAAAGTCAAGATGTATTTTATATTTAATAAAATATATGTGCCGATCAATAAAAAGAAGGGCCGCCTCACGTGAGGCAGCCTCTTCACAGAGCGTTAATGCCATCGGTACAAGCCAATCTTATTTCCTTCGACATCGTAAACAGGGATATACCTCTCTCCGGTCTCTTTTATGATGACGTCGCTTCGTTCCATAGTCTCGAGCTTGGAGTTGTAGACCCATTTCGCCTGGTTGGAAATGTAAGCCTCGGTCCCCTCCTCTAAATCCGTATGCGATATCACCTCCCAATTACCGATCCTTTGCAGGTCCGGCCTATTTTCCACCCAATCGTACAGATACGGCCCATAGGTCTGTCCCTTGCTGTTTTTGGGATACTCCCCGTCCACTAAATACTTTTCCATCATTTCCTCCCGCCGGTGGATGGAGGAAAGATTTTCCACATCGTACTCTACCCGCAGGGGATCGACCCCCTCGTTGGCAATGATATCCCCCGCCTTTACAGGAGAACCCTGCCTTACTTGAATCTCGCCGCAGTTGGAATAGCGTGTGACGCTTCGGGTCCGCTTTTCGTTGGTCTCGTCCTGCGTGACCTCCACATAGTAACCGTATTCCTCGTCCCATCCGACACCGCTCACATGGCCCACGTCCACGGCATAGACCGGGTAGCCCTCGCCTTTCCAGCTCTTCCCTGACATGCTTTTCACTACATCCAAGTAAGGGAAAAACTCCAGGGGATTACTGTCCTTATCGTTTTCCAGCACCCGGAAATGCAAGTGGGACCCGGTAGACATGCCGGAGCTTCCCACGGTGGCGATGGTTTGTCCTCTCTTCACCGTGTCTCCCTGCTTCACTAGGAGGCTGTCGCAATGGGCATAGGTCGTTGCCACTTTATTTCCGTGGTCTACGGCTACATAATGGCCAACTCTGGGGTCATAGCTCGCTGCCGTCACAGTTCCGGCGGCGGCGGCGTAAACCGGCGCGCCCCGTTCCAGAGCGATATCCACACCGACATGCTCCGTCCCATTTGGCTGCGTCCCATAGGAGGTACTGACTGTGCCGCCGTCCACCGGCCAAATCATGCCCTCTTCCTCGGGGATATCCGCCTTGCCCTCCGGCAGAGGTTCCACGGGCAAGGGGTCTTTCTCCGGTAAGAGCAGGGTCAGGGGATAGCAATAATCGGTGTTTCCGTACCGCACATCCATGGTCAGCTCCTCATAAGCGGCGTCCGCCACCTCAAAGGAATAGGTCATCTGGGGAACCCACTCCGCCTGTTCGCTCTCCTTCTCCAGGTAGCGGACACTCTGCCCGGAACCGTCCTCCAGCAGGATACGGCCTTGAATGAAAATGCTCCAGGGCTCCTCGCTCTCGGGGATGGTAAAGTAGATGTGCCCGCTGTCATAGCGCACGCTCTCCACCAAGTTCTCCACCTTCAGGCTGTCGGCGGACAGCTTCCGGTCCCGGTCAAACGCCTTCTGTTCCTCCTCCGAAGCGAGGCGGAGGCCGGTGAGCTTGCCGTTTTCATAGATGGTATAGAGCTCCACGGCGTCGGGGCCGAAGGCGCCGTCTCCGGCGTGCTCGGTGATCCAAGAGAACTTCCCCTCGTCGTAGATACCCCGCACCTCATGGCCCTCCCAGGTCATGGTCAGGCCGTTTCCGTCCAGGTCCGGGTCGTCAAAGGTCCAGGTGAGGCCGAAGGGCTCGTAGGGCGCTAAAGTCTCCTCCCACAGGGCGGCGGACTCCGCCGAGGATTCGGCCAAAAGCTTGCGGTCGGTGAGATTCTCGATTTCGGGCCGCTCCGCCTCCTGGGGCTTGGCGGAGGTGGCGAAGGCCGTGGTAATCCCCAGCACCAGGGCCAGGGCCATAAAACAAACCAGCAGGGATTTTCTCTTGATGCTCATAATCGCTCGAATCCTTTCTTCCATGCCGTTCCGGTGGGCGAAACCGCACAGAGGCACATTTCGGTTTTCCGCCAGGCGGATGAGGGCCAGGGCGTAGCGCTCCCGGCTGTCCTCCCCCAGGGCCAGCACCGCCGCCTCGTCACAGCGTAGCTCCATGTCCCGGTTTCCCAGGACGTAGAGGAGCCACACGGCGGGGTTGAACCAGTGGAGGCACACCACTGTGGTCAGCGCCAGCTTGAGGAGGCCGTCCAGCCGCCGGATATGGGCCCGCTCATGGGCCAGAACACAGGTCAGGGCCTCCTCGTCTTTAAAATCCATTGTCTTGGGCAGGAGTATCACCGGGCGGAAAAGCCCGTAGGTCAGCGGGGCGGCGATCTGGTCCGTGACCCGGACCTCCACCTTCCGCCGGAGCTGGAACCAGGTTTCCAGGCCCGGGCAGTCCGCCGGGAGGGCCTCCCGGAAGCGCCGCCGCCAGCGGACATAGCGAATCAGGAACCACGCCGCCAGCAACAGGCCCACCGTCAGCCACAGGGCCGTCCAAACCGGGAAGGGCGCGGGGGCGGGCACAGCGGCGGGCTGCGCGGGAATCGCAATCACCGGAGGGGCCGCAGGGACCGAAGGAGCCGCAGGGACCACTGGGGCGGGCAAAGCGTCCGGGACGGCGGGAACCGACTTGGGGCCCAAAGCCTCCAGCAGGGTGTAGACGCTGAACCGGGAAGCCAGCTCCACCGGCAGCAGCAGCCGGGCCGCCGCCAGCCACCAGAGGGCCACAAAGGTCCCCTTGGGAAGACGCCGGAGGGTCAGCCCCCGGAAAGCCGCAATGGCCAGGATGAAGACCCCGCCGGAGAGAGATAGTTCCAGGAAGGTCATAGCCGCGTCACCTCATTTCATTGACAATCTTCCGGAGCCTCTTGAACCGCTCCGAATCAAACCGCTTCATAAGTAAGGGTCTCCTTGCCGGACATTAAACGTCAAGTTACTGTTCGGGCCAGCCGTTGCGCACGGCCTCCTGCGCTTCCTCTATGGTTTTAAACTCCGGTTCCCGGTATACTTCCTGGCTTCCATTGGCGTTGGGCCATCCCTGTTTTGAAGCCTCCACCAGCTCGGCGTAGGTGATGGTCTTTCCCCTCGGAACACCGCACACAGCACCGGTCTCCCACTCTCCGATGACATTGTGTTCCTCGTCGTACATTGGAAGCACTACTCTGGAAATCTGATTTTCCTCCACCCAATTGCGATAAGCTGCGGACTCCTCTGCGTGCTTATAGCAGTTCTCCGTGCCCGCGCCGAAATCCGGGAAATGCAGTTCCTTTGTGGCGACATAGCCTTCCAGCTCCGGCCCCGCAACTTCAATCAGATCCGGCTCATAGCCTAAATATTCACAACCTATCAAGCTGTCGTAGGTCTCTCCCTTGCTGTTGCGGGGATAGTCTCCATTCACCAGGTTCTCATCCGCCCACTCTTTCCAGCGCGCCTCAGCGTCCAGCATGCTCTCCGTTTCCTCAGTCGGGGCCGGGTATGTTCCTCCGGCACTTTTCCCCGTATAAGCGATAATATCGCCCGCTTTTACAGCGTCCCCGGTTTTCACCAGAACCTCCTTGCATCTGGAGAACAACATGGTATAACCGCTCTGATAGCTGATCTGTACATAGGGTTTCCGGGCATCCGAAGGACCGTAGTTCTTCACTCCGGCGGCCAGGATGGTCCCGTCCTGAAGGGCAATAATGGGGTTTCCCTCCAGGCTCGGTTCTCCGTCCGCATCTTCGTGGAACGTGCCGATTGAGGCAGTAAACAGATTAAGCTGGGACTTCCCATCGTTCGCCGCAACAAAGGCCAACGGGTCCGTGGCAACGCCATTCACCAGGAACTTAAAGTGCAGATGGGGCCCGGTGGACATGCCGGAACTGCCAATTGTGGCGATGGTCTGCCCCGAGGTCACGGCGTCCCCGGTTTTCACCAGTACGCTGGCACAGTGGGCATAGAAGCTCTCCTGTCCGCTCCCGTGGTCAATGCGGACAAAGTTCCCGTCCTTGGTGTTGAATCCGGTTTCCTTAATGGTCCCCTTTCCGGCGGCATAAATGGGGGTTCCCTTCACGGCGGTTTTCGGGGCCTCCATGTTGGCGGCGGGTGCGGCCTCCGGCGCGAGGGCCTCGGGCGGGGCGTCCTCCTTTTCAGGGGCGGGCGCTTCCGGCTTCTCCATTGGAGCAGGTTCCTCCGTATCCTCCGCCGGGACGGGCGCGTCCGTCTTCTTCACCGGGGCGGAGACTTCCGGTTTTTTCGCCGCAGTATGGGCTTCGCTTTTAGCCGGTTCCGCCCCCTGGGGTTTCGCGGAGGTAGCAAAGGCCGTGGTGATGCTCATTACCAGCGCCAGGGCAACGGCACAGGCCAGCAGAGATTTTTTCTTGATGCTCATAATTGCCTTAATCCTTTCTTCCATGCCGTTTCGATGGGCGAAACCGCACAGAGGCACATTTCGGTTTTCCGCCAGACGGATGAGGGCCAGGGCGTAGCGCTCCCGGCTGTCCTCCCCCAGGGCCAGCACCGCCGCCTCGTCACAGCGCAGCTCCATGTCCCGGTTTCCCAGGACGTAGAGGAGCCACACGGCGGGGTTGAACCAGTGGAGGCACAGCGCCGCCGTCAGCGCCAGCTTGAGAAGGCCGTCCAGCCGCCGGATATGGGCCCGCTCATGGGCCAGGACGCAGGTCAGGGCCTCCTCGTCTTTGAAATCCATTGTCTTGGGCAGGAGTATCACCGGGCGGAAAAGCCCGTAGGTCAGCGGGGCGGCGATCTGGTCCGTGACCCGGACCTCCACCTTCCGCCGGAGCTGGAACCAGGTTTCCAGGCCCGGGCAGTCCGCCGGGAGGGCCTCCCGGAAGCGCCGCCGCCAGCGGACATAGCGAATCAGGAACCACGCCGCCAGCAACAGGCCCACCGTCAGCCACAGGGCCGTCCAAACCGGGAAGGGCGCGGGGGCGGGCACAGCGGCGGGCTGCGCGGGAATCGCAATCACCGGAGGGGCCGCAGGGACCGAAGGAGCCGCAGGGACCACCGGGGCAGGCAAAGCGTCCGGGGCAACGGGAACCGACTTGGGACCCAAAGCCTCCAGCAGGGTGTAGACGCTGAACCGGGAAGCCAGCTCCACCGGCAGCAGCAGCCGGGCCGCCGCCAGCCACCAAAGCGCCACAAAGGTCCCCTTGGGCAAACGCCGGAGGGTCAGCCCCCGAAAGGCCGCGATGGCCAGGACGAAGACCCCGCCGGAGAGGGAAAGTTCCAGGAAGGTCATAGCCGCGTCACCTCATTTCGCTGACAATCTCCCGAAGCCTCCCAATCTGCTCCGGCGAGAGCGTCTGGCTGCTGAGCAAAGAGGCGAAGAGCAGGTCCGGCGAGCCGTCGAACAGCCTTCCAATGAGCTCCTCCGTCTCCGCTTTTTGAATCTCTTCTTTCGTGACCAGGGCGTGGCAGAGGAAATTCGGCTCGCTCCGCCGGACGGCCCCCTTGGCCACGCATTTTTTGATCACTGTGTAGGTGGTGTTTACGTTCCAGCCCGTCTCCTCCCCCAGGATGGAGGAAATCTCCTTGGCCGTGCGGTCCCCCAGGCGCCAGAGGACGTCCATGACCTTCAATTCCGAATCAAACAGCTTCATAAGCAAAGTCCTCCTTGTCAAACTATCGCGGTAGTTTCTGGTATTATACTACCACGATAGTTTCGGCTTGTCAATACTATTCTGATAGTATATCAAAATTTTTTCTCCCCTCCTCTCCCGAAGGGCCGGAAACCGGGCCGGAAAGGCGGGTTTTTCCTCGTTTACCACTTGTGCTTTGCCGGGGAATCGTTTATAATATGGGGCAAGTGCTGGTTCAGCCAGGGGCGGAAGCCGCCCCTTGAGTATAGGAAAGAAAGGACGTTCTCATGATCCAATTCAAGTCTGAACAAGGTGAGATCTCCGTCTCGAGCGCCGTGTTCTCCAACATCACGGGCATGGCCGCCACCAACTGCTTCGGCGTCAAGGGCATGGCTTTCCGCTCCATGACCGACGGACTGGTCCACCTGCTGCGCCGCGAGGCCATGAGCAAGGGCGTCAGCATCTCGTATCACGAAGACGATTCCATCTCCATCGAGCTCCACATCATTGTGGAAAACGGCGTCAACCTCCCCGCAGTCTGCCGGTCCATCATGAACGAGGTCCGCTATGTGGTGGAGAAAAACACCGGCGTCACGGTTCGGGCCGTGGACGTGTGCGTGGACTCCATGACCCTGTGAGGGAGGAAGAAATCGAATGAATGAACAAATCACCGGCGGACTCTTCAAGCGGATGATCCTCCATGGAGCCGCCGCCATCACCGCCCAGAAACAGGCCATCAACGATCTGAACGTCTTCCCCGTCCCCGACGGGGACACGGGCACCAATATGTCCATGACCATCGGCGCCGCCGTGACGGAGCTCCGCAAGTCCGAGCCCGCCGCCCTGGACCAGGCCGTATCCATCACCGCCTCCGCCCTTCTCCGGGGCGCCCGGGGAAATTCCGGCGTCATTCTCTCCCTGCTCTTCCGGGGGCTCTCCAAGGGCCTGAAGGGCTATGAGACCGCCGGGGCTGCCGAATTCGCCGCCGCCATGCAGGAGGGCGTGTCCTCCGCCTACAAGGCCGTCATGAAGCCCGCCGAGGGCACTGTCCTCACCGTGTCCCGCCTGGCCGCCATGCGGGCGGCGGAGCGGGCCGCCGAGGAGACGGACTTTGAAAAAGTGCTGGAGGCCGCCATTCAGGAGGGCTACGAGGCCCTGGCCCAGACCACGGACATGAACCCGGTGCTGAAAAAGGCCGGGGTGGTGGACGCCGGCGGCAAGGGCTACCTGCTGATTCTGGAGGGGATGCTGGCTGAGCTCCGGGGCGAGCCCATGCCGGAGGCCGCCGAGGAGGAGCCCCAGAAGGCCAAGGCTGACTTTGAGGTTTTCTCCACAGAGGAGATCACCTTTGCCTTCGATACGGTGTTTATTGTCCGCAAAAATGATCCCAACGTGGATTTGGAGCCCTTCCGGGCCTATCTCAACAGCATCGGGGACAGCCTGGTCATTGGAGAGGACGACGAGGCCTTTAAAGTCCATGTCCATACCAACATCCCCGGCAGCGCCCTGACGGAGGGCCAGAAATACGGCACCCTGGAGCTGGCGAAGATTGAGAACATGCGGACCCAGTACGAGGATGTGGCCGCCGGGAAAAAGGCCCAGAGCGTGGACGATTTGGAGATGGAGGAAGCGGCGCTGGAGTCCCGGGACGCCGGACAGAGCGGCCACATGGTAGCCCCGCCGGAGAAGAAATACGGCTTCCTCTCCGTCTGCGCCGGGGACGGGCTGGCCGCCGTATTCCAGGACCTGGGCGTGGACGGCGTAGTGTCCGGCGGGCAGACCATGAATCCCTCCACGGAGAGCATTCTGGAGGGCGTGGACCAGATTCCCGCCGAAACGGTGTTTGTCCTGCCCAACAACGGGAACATCATCATGGCCGCCCAGCAGTGCGCGGCTTTGACAGAGAAAAACGTGGTGGTCATTCCCACCAAAACGGTGCCCCAGGGCATCACCGCCATGATGAACGTGGACTTTGAGGCCCCGGACGCCGAAACCCTGGCGGGAGCCATGACGGATTCCCTCTCCGGCGTCACCACCGCGCAGATTACCTACGCGGCCCGGGATTCGGATTTCGACGGCTTTGACATCAAGGAAGGGGATTATCTGGCCCTGAAGGAGGGCAAGCTCTTCGGGACGGACGGGTCCCTCCACAGCCTCCTGGAGAAGCTGGCGGCGGACGCGGCGGAGCGGGACGCCTCCTTCATCTCGCTGTACTTTGGCGAGGACGTAACGGAGGAGGACGCCCAGGAAGCGGGAAAATTCTTTGAAACCGCCTGTCCCGGGGCGGAAGTTATGGTCCTCTCCGGCGGACAGCCGGTGTACTACTATATTATCTCTATGGAATGATGAGCAGGCCCGGACCGTTTGGGTCCGGGCCTGTCTGCGTTTGAAAGAAGGTTCCAATATGACCGTTGGCCGTTTCGCCCCCTCCCCCAGCGGGCGCATTCATCTGGGGAACATTCTCTGCTGTCTCCTGGCCTGGCTCAGCGCCCGGCAGAAGGGCGGAACCATCGTCCTGCGGATCGAGGACCTGGACACCGCCCGCTGTCCCATGCGTTATGCGGAGCAGATGATCCGGGATCTCCGCTGGCTGGGACTGGACTGGGACCAGGGACCGGAAGTCTCCGGGCCAAACAAACCCTATTTCCAAAGCCAAAGGACGGCGCTCTATCAGGCCGCCCTAGATCGGCTGGAGGCGCAAGGGCTGGTCTATCCCTGCTTCTGCACCCGGGCGGAGCTCCACGCCGCCAGCGCTCCCCACCGGGAGGACGGCCTGACCGTCTACGCCGGAACCTGCCGGAACCTGACCCCCGCAGAACGGGAAGAACGGGCAAGGCGCCGCTCCCCTGCCCTGCGGCTGCGAGTGCCTGACAAGGAATATTCCTTCACCGATGGGCACATGGGGCCTTGCGCCGAACATCTGGCACGGGACTGCGGGGATTTTCTCCTCCGCCGGTCAGACGGCATGTTTGCCTATCAGCTGGCGGTCGTGGTGGACGACGCCGCCATGGGTGTGACGGAGGTGGTCCGGGGGGCGGACCTGCTGTCCTCCACCCCCAGGCAATTGTATCTTTATCAGCTCCTGGGGCTGACGCCGCCGGAGTTTATCCACTTCCCCCTCCTGCTGGCCCCCGACGGACGGCGGCTTTCCAAGCGGGATGCCGACGCGGGGCTGGACAGCTTTCGGGGCCGGGTCACGGCGGAGGAACTGCTGGGACGGCTGGCAGAGCTTGCGGGCTTTCACCCTTCCGGCGAGCCTGCTTCGGCAGAGGAACTGCTGGGGGAGTTTTCCTGGGAAAGGATTCCCCGGGAGGATATCCGGCTTCCGGCGGGTTTGTTTGAGTAAGAAAACCGGGGACTTACGTCCCCGGTTTTGCTTTATAGGAAGGTCTCCATTTCCTTGGGCTCCTGGAAATTTTTCTCCAGCATGGCCACATGGGAGAGAAACGCCGGGTCGTCGAAGTACTTGGCGTGGTGGGTGCATTTCCGCACGCAGGACTGGCACTTGATGCAGGTCCCCGGCACCTCCGCCACGTTCTTCGGATCGATGGCCCCCATGGGGCAGGTCCGGGCGCAGACGCCGCAGTTACAGCACTTGCCCAGGTCCGTTTTTGGCTTGGCCTTTAAAAACTTCACCGGCTCCCCGTCCAGGCCCTTGGGTATGTAATAGGGCGCTTCCGGGTCTCCCGGGACCTCCACCGGCGGCGGAACCGCTTCCAGCTTCCGAAGCTTTCCGGCAATCCCCTTGGCAAACTGCTGGATGGCCCGCTTGTCGTCCCAGTCGGGGCGGCCCTCCCCCAGGGCGTCGGTAAAGGCGTGGCGGCCCGGGAAGGCCCCCGCCGCCACGGTATGAAAGCCCTTGCCCTCCAAGAGGGCGCAGAGCTCCGCCAGGGAGTTCTCATAGGCCCGGTTGCCAAAGGTCACCGCCGCCACCGCCAGAGCTCCGCTTCCTTGAAGCCGGGCCTGAAAATCCGGGGCAATTTTATTGGGCATCCGGCCCGCGTAGGTGGGAGAGCCCACGATAACCAGCTCCCCCTTGCCGAAGCTCAAATTCTCCTCCCGCTCTCCCGGCTTTGTGAAGCTCCGGCAGGTCAGGGGCAGGGACAGCTCCGCCGCCAGGGCCTCCGCCAGGGTGCGGACCACCTTGTCCGTCACGCCGGTGGCGCTGTAAGAAAGGGCTGTGATTTGCCGCAGTTCCATAAAAGGCCTCCTGTTCAGTCTTTGTGAAGCCGCCCCGGCGAAAGTCCTCGCCGGGGCGGCTTCGTATGAATTCCAAGGGACTCAGAGGGAAAAATCCTCCTCGCTGAGCTTCCTGGTGTCCAGCGCCGCCGGGCGGGGCGGAACGCGCTTCAAGGGGTCGTAACGAAACGCCCGGCAGGAGTGCTCCACCGGCACCACGCCCCGTTTCACACAGGCCACCTCCCGCTCGTTGAGCTGCTGGCCCCGCTTGCAGTAAGCACAGCGGGGATCGATGTCTTTCCGAAAAAGCATAGGGTCCTCCCTCTCCCGCCGGGCGGCGGAAAGTCCCCGGCTTTTATCTAAAATCGCAGACGCGGCTTAAAGCGTCTGTAGGCAGACGTGTTCGTTTTCGGCGGCGGCGTTGATGCCGATGATCGGCTCTGCATAGCTGTTGATGATTTTCGTCGCCATGGGGTCCTCCAGCTCCTTCTGGATGGTCCGGCGGAGATTCCGGGCCCCATAGGTCCGGGAATAAGACTTCTTGGTCAGGAAGTCCACCAGGGTGGCGTCGTAGGTAAAGGTAATGCCCTTCTCCTTCAAGGAGTCCCGCAGCTCGTCCAGCATAATCCGGGCGATGGACTGGAAGTCCTTCTCAGAGAGGCGGTTGAAGGTGATCACCGCGTCCACTCGGTTGATGAACTCCGGCCGGAGGAACTGCTGAAGGGCCTTCATGGCCTTTTCGCTGTCCTGCTGGCTGAGGCTCCGGTCAAAGCCCACGGTCCCCTCCTTGGTGGCGCTTCCGGCGTTGGAGGTCATGACGATGATGGTGTTTTCAAAGTTCACCTTCCGTCCGTGGGCGTCGGTGATTTCGCCGTCGTCCAGGATTTGCAGAAGGACGTTCAGCACGTCGGGGTGGGCCTTTTCAATCTCGTCGAAAAGGACGACGGCGTAGGGCTTCCGGCGGATTTTCTCCGTCAGCTGGCCCGCCTCGTCATAGCCCACGTAGCCCGGAGGAGAACCCACGATGCGGGAGACGGAGTGCTTTTCCATAAACTCCGACATGTCCAGGCGAATTAAGGCGTCGGGGGTATTGAACAGATCCGTGGCCAGCTGCTTCACCAGCTCCGTTTTTCCTACGCCGGTGGAGCCCACAAAGATGAAGCTGACGGGCTTGTGCTTGGGGGAGATGCCCACCCGGTTCCGGCGGACGGCGGCGGACACGGCCTCGATGGCCTCGTCCTGGCCGATGATGTGGTCTTTCAGGCGTTCCTCCAGCTGGCTGAGGCGCTGGAACTCCTGCTCCCGGATGCGGGAGGCGGGAATCTTGGTCCACAGCTCGATGACATGGGCCAGATTCTCCATGCTCAGCTGGGGCTGGCCCTTCTCTTCAATGACGCTGAGCTCCGTGGAGAGCTGGAGGTCCCGGCTTTTCAGCTCCGCCATGCGGGCGTAGTCCTCCTCGGACTTCTCCTCTTTCTCCTCCAGCATGGTCCGCTCTTTGGCGTAGTCGTCCATCTCCCGCTGAATCTGCATCCGCCGGGAGATGTCCGGGTCCTTCAAGTTCAGATCCGAACTCGCCTCGTCGATAAGGTCAATGGCCTTATCGGGCAAAAACCGGTCCGTGATGTAGCGCTCGCTGAGCAGCACCGCCTGGCGGAGGATGCCCTCCGTCAGCTTGACGCCGTGGAACTCCTCGTACTTGGGAGCCAGGCCCTTCAAAATCTTGATGGAATCCTCCACGGATGGCTCGTTCACCGTCACCGGCTGGAAGCGCCGCTCCAGAGCGGAATCCTTTTCAATGTGCTTGCGGTATTCGTTGAAGGTGGTGGCGCCGATAACCTGGATCTCTCCCCGGCTCAAGGCGGGCTTTAAGATGTTCGCCGCGTTCATGCTGCCCTCGGCGTCTCCCGCTCCCACCAGGTTGTGGACCTCGTCGATCATCAATATAATGTTCCCCAGGCGCTTCACCTCGTCGATGAGGCCCTTCATCCGGCTCTCGAACTGGCCCCGGAACTGGGTGCCCGCCACCAAAGCCGTCAGGTCCAGGAGGTAGACCTCCTTCTCCCGGAGCTTGAAGGGCACGTCGCCCTCGGCGATGCGCTGGGACAACCCCTCGGCAATGGCGGTCTTGCCCACGCCGGGCTCGCCGATGAGGCAGGGGTTGTTCTTTTGGCGGCGGTTCAGAATCTGGACTACCCGCTCAATCTCCTCCGCCCGGCCGATGACCGGGTCCAGCTTGCCGTCCTTGGCCTTCTGGGTCAGGGAGATGCAGTAGTTCTCCAAATACTTCCGCTTGGTATTTTTGGAGGACTCCTTTTTCTCCCGGCGCTCGCTCCGGCCCTCCTCGGCGCTCTCCTTGGAAGGCTCTCCGCCGGAGAACAGGCGGTTCAAGAAGGGGAAGGTGGCGGTCTTGCCCTCTTCCTCCTCGTCTCCTTCCTCTCCACCGGGCAGGTCCTCAATATTTTCCACGCCGTTCATGGCCTGCATCATTTCGCTGTTCAGGGTTTCCAGGTCCTCATCGGAAATCCCCATGCGCTTCATCATGTCGTCCACCTGGGGAAGCCCCAGCTCCTTGGCGCATTTCAGGCACAGGCCCTCGTTGATGGTTCTCTCGCCGTCCAGCTTTGAAATAAAGACCACGGCGACGTTTTTCTTGCATCTGGAACAAAGTGTCGGCTGCATACCTCTTAAACCTCCACGCGCCCTCCGGCGCTGATCGTTTGATATCGGGCCTCACGAAGGCCCCCCGGCCTGGCCGGGGAATTGTCATATTCCCAGGAACTTCAAAGCGTCCAGGGGCGTATGTGTGGTGAAAAACCGGAAAATCCGGCTGCTTTCCTGTCCGTCGAAGGAGACGCCCACCAGACGCAGCGCCCACACTGTCAAAAACAGCAGCAGCGCCCCCTCCGCCAGGCCGATCATCCCACCTCCAAAGGCGTTGAGCCCATGGAGGCCCGGCAGTCTCAAAACCGCATCCAGCATCCTCACCAGCAGATGCAGCGCAAGGGACAGCAGGACAAAGGAAATCATGTACAGCACGCCGTAAAGCGCGGATTGGGCCACGCTCTCAATCACGGCGGTTATCACCTGGACTCCGGTGTCCCGCACGGCGTCCTGGGCCCGGAAAGCCAGGGTGTTCCGCTGGACCTCGTCGATTCCCAGCAGCTCCAGCATTTCCGCAATGGACAGATGATCCTCCAAGTCGCCTTCTTCCACCGGCCCGCCGCCGGAGGAACGCCGCTCCCGGATGGCCTCGTCCAGGCGGGCCTCGATCCGCTTCTCAATGACAGGGGCAATGACCTTCGCCGCCGGGGCCGACAGGGCCGAGGCGATAATTCCCGCCCCCGCCAGGGACAGGGCCAGCACCAGCAGCCCCGCCAGGGTCCGCAGCAGGCCCTTCCAGGCTCCCCAGACCGCGAAGCCCGCCAGCACCACCACGGCAACAGCATCTATTATAACAGGTGTCGTCAAACTTTCCTACCTCTTCCCATGTAAACGTTTTGTGAACACGCCGCTTATTTTCATACAGTCAAGGCAAAAACAGGCTGGCGGAACCGGCGGACAGCAGCAGGGCCGACCCGTCGGAGCGCATCAGGACTCCCCGGGCGTCCCCCGTCCCCTGGAGGGTGGCGTAGGGCTGGAGGTCCTGATTATACACCGCCAGGCGGTCCGAGTAAAGCACCGCCAGATACCGGCCGGAGGCGGAGATGTCCAGCACCTCTTCCCGCACGTCCAGGGAGCCCAGGACCTCGCCGTCCTTGTCCACAGTGACCAGCCGCCCCACGCTGCCGGAGCGGTAGCGGTTCAAAAGCAGCGCCGCGAAGCCAATGCCCCCCAGGTCGTATTCCCGGAGGTAGGCCCCGCCGTAAGAATAGGTCCCGGCAATCTCTCCGTTGGCTCCGGCAAACGTCAGAGCCGTGTCGGAAACGGTCACCAGCCGTCCCTCCTGCTCTCCAACGGCGGCCACCAGTCCGCCGGAGATGCTGTAGTCCGCCGCCGGTTCCGTCTCCGGCATTTGATAGAGCACAATGCTGCTGACAAAGACGCCGTTCTCCTGTCCCAGGGTCACCGCCGCCAGAGAATCCTCCAGGACGTATCCGTCCGAGACGAAACGCTTGGAAGATTTGAACTCGAAGTCCGGCTCCAGTCCCAAGGCCCGGTCGTAGACCTTAACGCTGCCCTTATAGCCCTTTTTCTGAGCCGTCACCGCCAGGGCCCCGTTTTTGTTCAGCGTGGCGGCTATGTAGGGCTCCTCCTCGTCGGCGGTAAGCTCCAGCAGCAAACCTGTCTGGTCCAGCACATACAGCGACGTCCCCCCCACGTCGTAAGCCGCCGCCCTTCCTCCGCCGGAGACCAGGGCCGGGGCCGTCATGGTCACAGGGGCGGACCAAACCTCCTCCCCCGCGCCGTTGTAAAGGCTCAGCGACGCGTCCGACAGCACCACTAAGCTCTCTCCCAGAAGGGCATAGCGGTTCTTAGACGAGGCGTCATAGTGATAGACCGTCGCGCCGCCCACCTGCTCCGAGCGCCCATAATGGAGGTAGCGCCGGAGGATGTCGAAGCCCGTCCCGTCCCGGTAGGCCGCGAAAAGCACCACCAGGAGCACCGCCGCCAGCAGCAGCAGGAAGCTCAGGAAACTGCGGACGGGATGCTTCCCCTCTTTGGACTTGTCCACGCGTTTCTCACTCATTCAGCCGTTCATCCTCATACCAGATTCTCGTCAGGTACAGCCCCCCCGGGGGCACCGTGGGCCCCGCCAGGGTCCGGTCCCCGCTCTCCAAAATGGCGGGGATGTCCTCCGGGGCAAATTTCCCCTCGGCGGCGTAAAGCACGGTCCCCGTAATGGCCCGGACCATGTTGTACAAAAAGCCGTCGGCGCAGACCCGGAGTTCCAGCAGGTCCCCGCTCCGGGTCACGTCGCACCAGTAAATGGTCCGCACGGTGGTTTTCGTCTCCGTGCCCACCGAGCGGACGGCCCGGAAATCGTGGGTCCCCACAAACATATGGGCGGCTTGGTTCAAAAAGTCCTCGTCCAGCCGTTTTGGGTAAAAGTAGGCCCGGTTCACGTAGAAGGGATTTTTGAAGCGGGAGTTGTAAATGCGGTAGGTGTATTCCTTTTTGACACAGGAGCCGATGGCGTTGAAATCCTCCCCCACCTCCACCGCCTCCCGGACGGCAATGTCCTCCGGGGTGTGGGTGTTGATGGCGTAGGGCATCCGGTCAATGGGGATGCGGCTCTCCGTGCGGAAATTGGCCACGTACCGCTCCGCGTGGACCCCGGCGTCCGTCCTTCCGCAGCCCGTCAGGTGGACAGGCCCCCCGCAGACCTTGGAGATGGCCTTTTGCAGGGTCTCGCAGACGGAGGCGGCGTTTTTCTGCACCTGCCAGCCGTGGTAGGCGGTGCCGTTGTAGGTAAGTTTCAGGGCGATGTTGCGCATAGCCGCCTCCTTCTTGTCAGTCCCAGGTGAGCGTGGGCCAGAAGTCCTCCGGGCCGTGCTCCCGGGCAATTCCGCTCTCGCCGATGGACCACTGCTCCAGGTCAAATTCATAGCCCAGGCCGGACGTGTCCCGGCAGAAGAAGGACAGAGTAAATTCGTCCCCCATACCGGCCTCGGCAATCAGGCCCTTCTCAGGGTCACAGGTATAATTTTCGATGGTCTCCCCATACTTGGCGGTTTGCTCCACGGTAACGTCCCCATTCCGCCGGAGGCGGAACACCGCGTCTTTGACCTCCGGGGGTCCGCTCCCCTTGGAGCCCTGCAAGTCGACTTCATAAAAAGACAGGTCAAAGATTCCGCTCCCGTCTTTTTCTCGGGTGTAGTTTGCACTGGAGCCGCCGCAACCGGCAAGCTGAACCGGCAGCAGCGTGGCTGTGTCCCCCAGATAGCCCAGGTCCTCCAGCCGCTGGCTCTCGCCGTTTTGAATAACGGCTTCCAGTGCATACTCCCGGTGGCCCCCCACAGGCAGCTTCAGTATGCCGGTAAGACGCCCGCTCTTGCCGCCGCGCATGGGTTCCGAGCCGGTTTTCCCATCAAGGAGGGAGGTCCAGTTCATCCACACCTCCGTGTCCACGCTCCACTCCTTCAAGGACAAATCCACCGTCACATCCAGAACCCGCTGTTCTTTGTTCACGGCGGTGGTGTACTCCCAGTCCAGGACCGCCGCGTCCGCTTCCCGCATCGCCCGCTGCACAACCTGAATCCGCTCGTCAAGGCGCCTTGTCTCCGTTTGCAGATTAGCCTCGGTCCTTCTCAGGTCTTCCCGCAGGTCCGAAATCTGCCGGAGCTGCCAGAGGTTCAGGCACACTAAAAGCAGACAGAGGACCAGCGTCAAAACCTGTATCTGTCTTTTCTTTCCCTCCATTTACCCTCCTCCTCAAAGGCCAACGGCCCTCATGGCAATCACGCCCGTCAGAATCAGGACCCCCAGGGTCAGGGCGGTGTAGTCCCGGCGCTCGTACTTCAAAATATGGAGCTTCGTCCGGCCCTCCCCGCCGTGGTAACAGCGGCACTCCATGGCCGTGGCCAGTTCGTCCGCCCGGCGGAAGGCGCTGATGAACAGCGGCACCAGGATAGGCACCAGGGCCTTTGCCTTCTCCATCAGGTTCCCGCTCTCGAAATCCGCCCCCCGGGCCTTTTGGGCGGACATGATTTTATCCGTCTCCTCAATCAGCGTGGGGATGAACCGCAGGGCGATGGACATGATCATGGTCAGCTCGTGGACCGGAACGTGGAAGCGCTTCAAGCCGTTCAGCAGTCGCTCCAGGCCGTCGGTAAGGCTGATGGGGCTGGTGGTGTAGGTCATGAGGAAGGTTCCCATGATGAGGAGCATAATCCGCAGGATCATAAACGCCGCGTTCCGCAGGCCCGTGTCCGTGACGTGAAAGGGCCCCCAGGCCCAGAGCTCGGTGGCCCCGGGCGTGAAAAACAGGTTCAGTACGCCGGTGAAGACGATGATGAACAGCACCGGCTTCAAGCCCTTCACCAGGGCTTTGAGCCCCACCCCGGAGACACGGACACAGACCGCCAGCACCAGGGCCATCAGGCCGTAGGCCAGGAAGCTCTTGGCGGTAAACAGGGCGGTAATATACAGCACCACCAGCAGGATCTTTGTCCGGGGGTCCAGCTTGTGGGCTGCGGTATTTCCCGGGAAATACTGGCCCAGGGTGATGTCCTTCAGCATGGAGCCCCGCCCCCTTTCAAAGCCAGGAGCTGGCGCTCCAAGTCCTCCACGGTGTAAACAGCGGGGTCGATGGGAAGCCCCCGGTCCCGGAGGGACATGGCCACACGGGTGATCTGGGGCACGTCCAGCCCGGCGGAGAGCAGCTCCTCCGCCCGGGTGAAAATCTCCGCCGGGGTCCCGCTCATCAAAATATGAGCGGATTTCAGCACCAGGATACGGTCCACGTTCTGGGCGATTTCGTCCATGCTGTGGCTGACCAGAAGGATGGTGGCGTTCTTATGCCGGTGATACTCCCGGATGTTCGCCATCAGATTCTCCCGGCCCGCCGGGTCCAGGCCCGCCGTGGGCTCGTCCAGCACCAGCACCTTGGGCTCCATGGCCAGGACCCCCGCCAGGGCCACCCGGCGCTTCTGTCCGCCGGAGAGCTCAAAGGGGGATTTCTCCAGCTGCTCGTCCCGAAGGCCCACCAGGCGGGCGGCCTCCCGGACGGCGTGGTCCAAGGCCTCCCCCGTCTTCCCCTGGTTTCTGGGGCCGAAGGAGATATCCTTATAAACCGTTTCCTCAAAGAGCTGGTACTCCGGGTACTGGAACACCAGGCCCACCTGGAAGCGGACGCTTCGTATTTTTTTCGGCTCGGCCCAGATGTCCTTTCCGTCCAGCAAAATCTGCCCGGACGTGGGCTTTAAGAGGCCGTTCAGGTGCTGTATCAGGGTGGATTTCCCGGACCCGGTGTGGCCGATGATGCCCAGGAACTCTCCTTGTTCCACGGCAAAGCTGACGTCTTCCACCGCGCTGCGCCGGAAGGGCGTCCCGATACCGTAGGTATGGGTCAGGTTTTTAATCTCCAGGATAGGCAAGGCTTCGTTCCTCCGTCAGTCGTTCTTCAAAGCCCCGGCAATGGCGGCGGCGCAGTCCTCCGCCCGCAGGGCGTCCAGGGGCACGTCCCATCCCTTTTGCCGGAGGCGGTCCAGCAGGTCCACGGTATCCGGCGCCGTCAGGCCCAGGTGCCGGAGGCGGGTCACCTGGCTGAACACCTCCTCCGGCGTTCCGTCCAGGTCCACCCGGCCGTCGTTCATAACGACAACGCGGTCCGCGTCCTCCGCCTCGTTCATGTGGTGGGTAATCAAAACCACCGTGATGCCCTTTTCCCTGTTCAAGCGGTGAATGGTGGACAGCACTTCCCGCCGCCCGATAGGGTCCAGCATGGCGGTGGCCTCGTCCAGGACGACGCAGGCAGGCTCCATGGCGATGACCCCGGCGATGGCGATGCGCTGCTTCTGCCCGCCGGAAAGAAGGTGGGGCGCGTGGGTGACGAATTCGTCCATGCCCACGGCCTTCAAGGCCCCGTCCACCCGGCGGCGGATTTCCTCCGTGGGCACGCCCAGGTTCTCCGGGGCGAAGGCCACGTCCTCCTCCACCACGTTGGCGACGATCTGGTTATCCGGGTTCTGGAACACCATCCCCACCCGCTGGCGGATGGCCAGGAGCAGGTCCTGATCCAGGGTGTCCATGCCCTCCACGTACACCTTCCCCCCGGCGGGAAGGAGCACGGCGTTGAAGGTCTTGGCCAGGGTGGATTTTCCGGAGCCGTTGTGGCCCAGGATAACCACAAAGCTGCCCTTTTTAATTTCCAGGTCCACGCCCCGGAGGGCATAGACGGGCTTTTGCCCCTCGTCCGCCGGATAGGCAAAACGGAGGCTCTCGGTTTGGATCATATCAGGCATCTCGTTTCCCACTTTCTATTCTGAGAACCATCTCCCCGTGGCCCCGCAGGGCAGGGCCAGGCCCGTGGCCGTAACGGGAAGGCCCAGCTCATCCCACGTACACTTCCCGCCGTACTTCTCCTTCACCAAAAGGTTCAAAAGGTAGCCCAGCACCGACGGGGCCAAGCCCGTGGTATAGGAGTTGATCAGCACAAACAGGGGCTTGTCCGACAGCACCCCGGCGCAGAGCTTCACAAAGGGATACAGGTTCTCCTCCAGCTTCCAGACCTCCCCGCCGGGGCCCCGGCCATAGCTGGGCGGGTCCATCACGATGGCGTCGTAGGACTTCCCCCGGCGGATCTCCCGCTCCACGAACTTGGCGCAGTCGTCCACAATCCAGCGGATGGGGGCCTCCCCCAGGCCGGAGAGCCTGGCGTTTTCCCGGGCCCAGGCCACCATGCCTTTGGCGGCGTCCACATGGCAGACGCTGGCCCCGGCCCTGGCGCAGGCCGCGGTGGCCCCGCCGGTATAGGCAAAGAGGTTCAGCACCCGGACAGGCCGCCCGGCGTTTTTGATTTTTTCCGCCATAAAGTCCCAGTTTACGGCCTGTTCGGGAAACAGGCCCGTGTGCTTGAAGTTCATGGGCTTCACCTGGAAGGTCAGGTCCCGGTACCGGATCTTCCAGCTCTCCGGCAGGGCCTTTTTCTCCCAGTGCCCTCCCCCGGTGGAGGAACGGAGATACCGCCCCCCCGCCTTTTTCCAGGCCGGGTGCTCCCTGGGCGTCTCCCAGATGGCCTGGGGGTCCGGGCGGACCAGCACCTGGCAGTCCCAGCGCTCCAGGCGCTCCCCGCCGCCGCAGTCCAGCAGCTCATAGTCCTCCCATCGGTCCGCAATCCACATAGCCCGTCCTCCCGTTCTCTACGATATAATAAATCAGGTTATTATACCGCCCCTATGGGCATTTCGTCAACCTTTCCTTGCCGGATTTAGGAAGAAGCCACAAAAAATTTCCAATCTCGCCTCTTGATATAGATAGACAGCCGATATATAATGCAGGCACTAATATATCGACTGTCTATCTATAAGGAGGCGCGCTATGGAACTGGAAAAGAGCCTGGTCAGCGGGAGCATGTCCCTGCTGGTGCTGAAGCTGCTGGAAGGCGGAGATCTCTACGGGTATCAGATGATCGCGGAGCTCCGGCGGCGGAGCGACGACACCTTCCGCCTCAAGGCGGGGACCCTCTACCCCCTCCTCCACAGCCTGGAGGAAAAGGGGTTTGTCACCGCCTATGAGCAAACGGCGGAGTCCGGGAAAACCCGGCGGTATTACCACCTGACCAAGCAGGGCCGGAGCGCGCTCCAGGAGAAGGAAACGGCCTGGAACGCCTACGCCCGTGCCGTGGGCCGGGTTCTGAAAGGGGGCGCGTGCCTTGCCGGAGCGTAAGACCATCGCCGCCTATCTGGAGGCGGTGCAGGGGCAGATTCGCTGGAAGCGGGCCCGTCCCCTGCTGGTCCGGGAGCTGGAGCGGCACCTGGAGGACCAGCGAGACGATTTCCTAAAAGAGGGCAAGGCCCCCGATGAGGCGGAGCGGCTGGCGGTGGAGGACATGGGCGACCCGGTGACCGTGGGGACCGAGCTGGACCGGATCCACCGGCCCCGGCCCCAATGGGGGCTATTGGGGCTGACTATCGTTCTGGCTGCGGTCGGAGTATTTCTGCGGGTACTTTTTCGCCTCCCCTATTTCCGGCAAGACCTGGTCCTGATGAGGGCCCTGGCCTCCCTGGGCCTGGGCACAGCGGCCATGCTGGGGATGTACTTTTTCGACGTGTCCCGGCTGGTCCGGCACGCCCGGGCTCTGTACATTGGAACACTGGTCATGACGGTCCCGCTCCTGCGGTTTGTTTATCCAACCTACAGCTTCAGCCTCATGTCAGCGCTCTATCCTCTGGCCTATGTCCTATGGCTCTACAGCTTCCGGGGTAAAGGCTGGAAAGGACTTCTACTTACTATCTTGGGCGGTATGCCTTTGGCGGCGGTCTGCTGCCTCATACCTAGCGCTTCAGGGCTGTTTATCCTGCTGTTCTCCGGCCTGGCGGCGACGCTCTACGCGGCGGGCCGGGACTGGTTCGGCGTGGGCCGTTGGAAAGGTGTGGGCGCAGTCCTGGCCGTCGCTCTCGGACTCCTGGCTTTTCTCTTTCTCAAGGGCTATCTCAATTCCTTCCTGCTCCGGGTGATGATTGCCCTCCGGCCGGAGCTGGAGAAAGAGCACCGGGGTTACATGGGCTGGGTGCTGCATATGTTCTGGGAGGACGTTCCTCCCCTGCGGAGCGCTGGCGGCGAGGCCGCCATGCCGGTCAACACCGGGGCCTGGGTCTTCGGCGGCGGCCAGGAGTTTCGGCCCATTGACTTCTCCCACGACTTCCTCCCCGCCTCCATGGCGGTGGCCTGGGGCTGGATTCCCCTGGCGCTCTTGCTGGCGGCGCTGGCGGCTTTGCTTCTCTGGCTGCTGGTGAAGGGCCTGCGGCAGAGCTACCTTCCGGGCCATTTCGTGGTGCTGGCGGTGGTCCTGACCCTGGGATTTCAGACGCTGTTCAGTGCGGCGCTGAACTTCGGCTTTGTGCTGTTCTCCGCCAGCCTGCCCCTGGTGGTGGGGAACTTCCAGACGGTGGTGGACATGGCGCTCATCGGCCTGGCCCTGTCGGTGTTCCGGGGGAACTCCATCGCCCGGGAGGGGCCGGGCAGGCCGATCCCGCAGAGGAAACGGCTGCGGATCAAATTCGAGTATCAATGAAAAGAGCCTCCCCGCCGCACGGCGGGGAGGCTCTTTTTACACCTTCCTGATTGGGTGGCGGATAACGGTCTTCCACCTCTCCGGCGGGACCCGCCTGGCGTCGGTGAGGTAGATTTCATGGTGCCGCCGGGCCTCGCTCAGGTCGCCGGCATAGCCTTGCTCCTGCAAAAACGCGTCCATTTTCGCCACCGACTCCGGTTCGGAGTCGAAGGAGCCCAGATGCATGATCTGGACGCAGAGGCCCTCCTCCACTGTCCAGAACTCCGCGGCGGAGCAGTCCAGCTTCTTTTTCCGGGAGGCGGTCTCCACCGCCCAGGCGAAGTCCGCCGGGGTCACAAAGTCCGGCAGGCGGATGGCAGAGGTCCAGAGGAAGCCGTCCTTGTTCCCATAATCTATGCCGCTTCCCCCCTCCTGCCGCCAGAAGCCCTCCAGGGGCGGAACCACGTACTCGAAGAAGCCCTTAATGCGGTAGTCGCTCTTATAGCTCATTTTCAACGTGTAGGCCACGGCGTACAGAACGCCCATGGCCCGCTGGTAGGCCCCGCCCTCCTGGTTGGGGTCTCCCCTGCCCTGCACGGCGATGTAGTTCATCTCCGGCACCGTCACAATCTCCGGCCTGCCCTTGGGCAGATAGAACTCCTTGAACTCCTTCTTGAAATCAAAGGCCATACGCACCCTCCCTTTCCATGGATAGTTTAACAGTTTTTTGAAAAAACGCAAGCGCATGTTATTTCTGGAAATCCGCCCCGGAATATTGACCAAGGGACAAATTTCCTATATAATAAGCAATTGTCAGCGAGGACCTCTGCCGCGGCCCCGACGGGCAGCGGTGTTTTTTTACCTATCATCTCGACAAAAACCGACGAAAGGAACCTGCTATGCGATTGATTCGACTGCCCAAGCGCATCCTCTCCGGCCTCCTGGCCGGGGCCCTGCTCCTCACGCCCGCTTTGGCCTTCACCGACACAACCGGCCATTGGGCTGAATCCGCCGTCAACAAATGGAGCCAGGAGTACGGCGTGCTCCAGGGCTACGACGACGGGTCCTTTAAACCGGACGCCTCCATCACCCGGGGGGCCTTCGCCGGGATTCTGGACCGCTTCCTCCAGTTCCAGGCCGCCGCCCCCGCCGGGACCTTCTCCGACACCAAGGGGAGCCGCTGGGAGGACTCCATTTTAAAGCTCAACGCCGCCGGGGTGTATCTGGGCAGCGAGGGCAAGGCCCTTCCGGGGGACAGCATCACCCGCCAGCAGGCCATGACCATGGTGGCCCGGGCCTTCCAGCTGGGCGGGACAGACAACGCCCTGGCCTATCACGACGAGGCGCAGATCGCAGGCTATGCCCGTCCCTACATCGCCGAGCTCACCGCCCGGGGCTGGATCACCGACGCGGCGGAGGGAAGCTTCCGCCCCACGGAGCCCCTGACCCGGGCGGAGCTGGTGAACCTGCTGAACAACATGATCCAAGTCCTGATCCAAACCAGCGGAAGCTATTCCAGCAATGTGGAGGGCAGCCTACTTATCAACGCCGCGGGCGGCGCGGAGCTGTCCAATATGACCGTCACCGGAGACCTGCTCATTGCCCCCGGCGTCACTGGGGCCGTCACTCTGGACAACGTTACCGTCACCGGGGAAATTCGGAATTTCAGCTCCGTCACGCCGCAGATCCTCAGCACTCCGGCCGAGGCCCCCGTCACGCCTGTGGATCCGGTGACCCCGGTGCAGCCCACCCCGCCCGAAGAGCCCGGGACCCCCGGCTCGGGGGATGACTTTGACTGGGGCATTGTTGTGGTGCCCACTCCTGCGGACCCCAGTGCGCCGACGGTGCCGGAACAGCCCGCCGGGCCCGGCATCCAGCCCAGCGAGGTCTATACTCCCGGCATCACCACCGGGGAAACCATCGACTACAGCGACCGGAAGATTCCCGTCTACGCGGGCACGGAGCAAAACCAGCTCCGGCACGGGGACTTTATCTGGGCCGCAGACCATCCGGACCGGCTTGTGTACATCGGCAGCCAATTCCGCACCCGCTTCGGCATCGACGTCTCCGCCTACCAGAACCGGGCCAGCCAAAATGAGACCATCGACTGGCAGGCCGTCCGAAACGACGGAGTGGACTTCGCCATGATCCGTATCGGCCTCCGGGGCTACTCCTCCGGCAAAATCAACGAGGACGCCTTCTACCGCCAGAACATTGAGGGGGCTATGGCCGCCGGGATCGAGACAGGCGTGTACTTCTTCGCCCAGGCCATCACCGTGGAGGAGGCCATTGAGGAGGCGGATTTCGTTATTGAGCGCCTCCGGGGCCTGAACATCAACGGTCCCGTGGCCTATGACTGGGAGATGCACGACTCCAGCTACCGGGTCTACGGCACCTCGCCGGAGATGGCCACCGCCTGCGCCATCGCCTTCTGCAAGCGTATCCAGGAGGCGGGCTACACGCCCATGATCTACGCCGGGACCTATGTCAGCTATGTGAAATACGACCAGGGGGCCATCGCGCCCTACCTCTGCTGGTATCCCGAGTACAAGAGCGACAGCTCGGAAAAGCTGTGCCCCACCCTTTATTATCAGCCGGACTACTGGCAGTTCTCCAGCAAGTGCTCCGTCGCCGGCATCGGCGGAAATGTGGACGCAAACATCCAGTTTATTCGATAAGAAACGGGCCCCCGGCGGAAAACCGCCGGGGGCTGTCTGTCACTTCCGCTTCACGGGATAGCAGACCTCCGTGACGAACTCGTCGGGATTCCGGGTCTCGTGGGGGCTGACGTGGTAAATGTTGAAGAAGAGGCCGTCAAAGGTCCAGCCGTTGTCCTCCACCCAGGCCGCCACAGCCTCGTTCACGGTGGAAATTTGGTCGTAGCTTCCTCGGAACGTAGCGGAGGCCACCTGCACCGCCGGGACAGTCTTGAACTTTACGTGTTCCGTGTCGGGGTAAGTTCCCACCACGTTTTTCTGGATTTCCACATCCACGTCCTGGTCTTTGAACTCCCCGTCGTAGTACATGGCCGTACAGAGCACCGGGTCCCCGTCCTGAATGTTCATCCGGGCAGTCTCCTGGCAGTAGATATGCCACAGGTCTCCCTCCCGGTCATAGCTGGGGATGATCTGCCGGACACTGGCGACATGACGCTCAGGCAGGGTTTTAATGGTAACATCGTATTTCATCATCGTTTCGTCCTTTCTCAGCCGTTCCAAGGCTGTGTCCAATAGGCGAAGCCGCTTCCGCGCCTCCTCCATCTCCTCCCAAGCCAACGCCCGCTGGAGCAGCAGGCAGCGCTCCAGCGCCTCAGGGTCGTCGTAGCAACCCAGCACCTCCCGGACGGCGGCCATAGGAAAGCCCATATCCCGGAGGGCCCGGATGCGGTTCGCAATGGGGAGCTGGCGCTCGCTGTAGTAGCGGTAGCCGGTAAAGGGGTCGATGGACGCCGGGGCCAAAAGCCCGGCCTCGTCATAGCGGCGCAGGGAGCGGATGCTGACTCTGGAGAGTTTTGAAAATTCGCCGATCTTCAGCATAGTGATACCTCCACAACGTTGTGAATGTTGAGCTCAAAAACAGCATAAGCCCTCCCCAGGGGGGAGAGTCAAGGGGAAATTTCAAAAAATTTTTCCTTCTCGGCGGAGCCCTCCCGGCCCAGAAGAAAATTTTGAAGAAAAATTAAGGAAGGGCTTGACAAAACCCGGGGCTTTCTGCTATAGTATCACTTGTCCGTTACGGACGGCAGACATGGCGGCATAGCTCAGTTGGCTAGAGCATGCGGTTCATACCCGCAGTGTCCCCGGTTCAAATCCAGGTGCCGCTACCAGACTTTCATGAAGCGCCGCAAGGCGCTTCATGGAGGCTCGTTTTTCCCCCTGGTTTTCATTCTTCCAACGACGGCCCGTTGGTCAAGTGGTTAAGACACGGCCCTTTCACGGCTGTAACATGGGTTCGAATCCCGTACGGGTCACCACCCCATAAGGCGCCGTGATGTGCGGCGTCTTATGGGAAAGATAATTGAATAGGTATCTGGAGGCTTAGCTCAGCTGGTTAGAGCGCATGCTTCACACGCATGAGGCCACTGGTTCGAGTCCAGTAGTCTCCACCAAGGAAATCCCTTAGAGCCGCAAGGCTTTGAGGGATTTTTCCTTTCCTATTGCTGGAAGTTTTCGCCCCTCGGATTTCCCATAATTTGGCGTATTTTCGCCTGTTTTCGGGGCTCGCTGTTGCAAATCTGTTGCAAATTTTTTGACCGCCCTATCCGTTACGGCTCTAAGCATAGGCGGTTTTTCTCTGCTTCGGAGCCATTTTCAGCCCTCATGGAACCGTTAGGCCGTCCGCAGAGCTTCCCTTACCTTCTCAGCCGTCTTCGCGTTCCTGGAAAGCCGGTCGTAGTGGGTGTAGACCCGCAGCGTCATATCCACCGTGCTGTGCCCGGCCAGGTATTGAATCTCCTTGATGTCCAGGCCACCCTCAAACAGCCTCGTAATATAGGTGTGTCGAAGAATGTGTGCCGTGACGTGGGTGTCCGGCAGTTCCCGCTCGATCAGCTTCCACATGCTCCGATAAGAGGACTTGCTCAGCGGCTTATGGTTTTCCATAGCGATCACGTACTTGGAATGGGAAGTCTTTTTCCGCGCCGCCAGCCAGAGCTCCAGTTCTTCCGAGAGAGGAACATCCCTCTTCCCTGCTTTCGTCTTCATGTCCTCGCTGACCGTCGTTTCATACCGGCCAATCACGGCGTTATGCCGGATGTGAATGACCTTGGCCTCAAAGTCAATGTCATCCCACTGGAGTCCCACAATCTCCCCACGCCGCATCCCCGTGTGAAGGGCCGTTAGCAGGAACGTCTTCGCTCGGGTGTTCTTGACCCGCTTCAGAAGCTGATTGCTCTCCTGAACGGTCAGGGCCTCCTTTTCCGGCGTCTTCCGGCCTCCCGGCTTCAGCATATTGCTCACCGGGGACTTCGCCACCAGTCCGTTTTCCTGGGCTGTGTTGAAGATGCTCCGCAGATTGATCAGAACCTTTGACTGCACGGAATTGCTCTTGTCAGAAAGGCCAGCCATGATGGCCTGTATCTGCATGGGCGTGATGTCCCGAAGCCGATAGCCGCCAATCGCGGGAAGGATGTACTGGTTCAGCGCGTAGCGAATGGCAATCAGACTGTTTTCCCGGAGGTAAGGTTTCTTATAGAGGTCATACCACATTTGAGCAAAGTGGCCGAAGGTTTCCTCGCTGCAAATGTCCACACCGGAATTGACAAGGATCTGGGCCTTCAAGACCTTTTCGTCCAGTTCCTCCTGGGTCTTGGCCCGAAAATACTTGCGGGTCCCGTCAGGCATTTGGATTGCCTTGGTCAGGTAGGTGTACTTCTTCTTGGTTTTCGTCGCCATAAGGCATCTCCTTTCGATCATGCCCTGCGATACAGCACCTTTATTATAGCGCAAAAACAAGGTGCCTACAAGGAATTATTTTATTTCCCTACGCCGGTAAAACGTGGCTGCTCACTTGATCTGCC